>Ga0316601_100000029_pt1 | contig 50005 bp, 46 predicted proteins | sample OWC_soil_day5_no_FD_207663 | JGI IMG/M metagenome (GOLD analysis project Ga0316601, IMG submission 207663) | Wetland soil microbial communities from Old Woman Creek delta, Ohio, United States - OWC_soil_day5_noCT | ecosystem: Environmental > Terrestrial > Soil > Wetlands | place: USA: Ohio... | reverse complement strand
TAATTTTACAATATTAAAATATTATTCTTTTACTATATTGCATTTATAACCCATTTACTTTATAATATTATTGTTTTAACTAAAGTCGACAAAACCGTTGATTTTTCGTAGTTGTACGGATTTATTTTTGAAAGAAGGTGCTATTTTCGGTGTATAAATTAGATCAAAATGAAACCCCTCTATTCGATGCTTTGATGGAATATGTTAATAGAGATACTATTCCATTTCATGTTCCAGGCCATAAAAAAGGCTTGGGTATAGACCAAGAATTTAAAAATTATATAGGTGAGAATCCATTTAAAATTGATGTAACTGTTTTTAAACTAGTTGACAGCCTTCATCATCCAACTGGACCAATAAAAAAAGCCCAAGAATTAGCTGCTGACGCATATGGATCAGACGCTGCATTTTTCTCAATACATGGAACCTCTGGTGCCATACAAGCTATGATTTTATCAGTTGTTGGTGATGGTGATAAAATTATTGTTCCTAGAAATGTTCATAAATCTATAACTGGTGGTATCATTCTAAGTGGAGCTGTTCCAGTATACATGCAACCAGAATTAGACAAAAAGATAGGAATTGCCCATGGTGTTTCTCCTGAAACTGTAGAAGAAACATTAAAATTGCATCCAGATGCAAAGGCTGTATTAATAATTAATCCAACCTACTATGGTGTTTCTACAGACATAAAAAAAATAGCGGATATTGTTCATAGCTATGATATTCCACTTATTGTAGATGAGGCTCATGGTCCACATCTTAAATTCAATGAAAAATTACCTATGTCAGCTATGGAAGCTGGTGCAGATATCTGTGCTCAAAGTACTCATAAAATAATTGGAGCAATGACTCAAGCTTCATTACTTCACGTTCGTTCAGAGCGAGTTGATGTGCATAGAGTACAACAATTATTAAATTTAATGCAAACTACTTCACCTTCTTATATATTAATGGCGTCTTTAGACTGCGCAAGAAGACAAATTGCTCTTGAAGGCAAAGAACTTTTAGATAACACTATAGATTTAATAAAATATGCAAGAGAAGAAATTAACAAAATACCAGGTTACTTTTCCTTTGGGGAAGAAGTTCTTGGTGCACCTGGATGTTATGGTTTTGATCCTACAAAACTTACTATAACTTGCAGAGACTTAGGAATTGCAGGATCTGATTTAGATATGATTCTTGCCAACAAATATCATATACAAATGGAAATGTCTGATTTGTATAATATCCTTGCTGTTGGTTCTTATGGAGATACAAAAGAAAGCCTAGATGCTTTAATTAATGCTCTAAAGGAAATCAGCAATGAATATTTAGGCAAGGGCAACAAAAAATCTGATATTCTAGATATGCCATCAATACCAGAGCAAATATTAAGACCAAGAGATGCATTTTATAGCAGCAAACATGCCGTTCCTTTAAAGGACAGTATAGGAATGGTAAGTGGAGAATTCTTAATGGCTTATCCACCAGGAATTCCAATATTATGCCCTGGTGAAAAAATAACATCAGAAATTCTTAACTATGTACAACAATTAAAAGACAAAGGTCTTTTTGTACAAGGAACAGAAGATCCGAAAGTAGAATATATAAGAGTTGTAGATTAACCTAGTGTCCCATATAATATGGGACACTTTTTAAATTCCAAAAAAAGAACTGCGGCAAAAATAATTTTATATTTTTGTCACAGTTCTATTTATATACTTACTTTATTTAAATCAAATTGATTTAATCATCTTATAAACTTCATCTTTCATCTCATAATTATCTTGAAATACACCTCGAGTTACTACAGTAACAGTCTTACTTCCAGGCTTCTTAACCCCTCTCATAGTCATACAGAGGTGCTCTGCCTCAATAATTACCATAACACCCTTAGCACCTAAATGCTTCATAATGGCATCTGCAATTTGACTTGTAAGCCTTTCCTGCAATTGAGGTCTTCTTGAAAAAACCTCCACAGTCCTTGCAAGCTTACTCAAACCCACAACCTTACCACAAGGTACATAGGCTATGTGAACCTTGCCGTAAAAAGGTACAAAATGATGCTCACACATAGAATAAAATTGTATATCCTTTTCTAATACAATGTCATCATCTTCAACAGAAAAAGTTTTATTTAGATGTATAGCTGCATCCTCTACAAGCCCACCAAAAATTTCTTTGTACATTCTCGCTATTCTATCTGGTGTTTCTATTAACCCTTCTCTATTAGCATCCTCACCAATAGCTTCTATAATCATCTTTACAGCATCTTTGATTTTAGCTTCATCTATCAATATAGACACCCCCTCATCCTAAGCAGTTTCTAGTTACAAATTCACAATTGTCAGTTCACAGTTAATCTTTTATCAACTGCTAACTGTGAACTGTTCACTGTTTATATACTCGTTATAATTTCCTCTTATAATATTTATTATATCAGCTTTAGGTACAATGTGACTATTAATTTTTGATATTCCCATTATGCCCATCAAGCTATTGGTAATAAAAATACCATCACTGTTATATAGATCTTCAAGAGTATACTTTCCTTCTTCTACATGGTATCTATTAAGTATCCATTCTCTAACAATGCCTTTTAATAGTCCACATTGAACACTAGGTGTGTAAATCTTATTATTTCGCACTAGAAAAACATTTGATATGCTTCCTTCGCATACTTCACCATCTGTATTAAGAAAAAGACACTCTTCATACCCTAAATTTATTGCTCTTTCTCTTTCCAAAATGTTCTCCATATAATTTACTGATTTTATGTAGGTTAAATTAGAATACTTATTTCTTCTACTCTCACTTAATATCATGGAAAAACCATTTATATATTGTACTTCCTTGTAGTTCATTTCACGTTTAATATAAACTATATTTTTATCTGATACAATTATTTTAACTCCACAATTTTCACATGCCAATTTAGCTATATTTTGCGAAACCGCTTCCTCAGTTATATACTGATTGACTCCTATTTTTTTAAGACTGCTATTTAATCTTTCTAGGTGTTCTGGTAAAAACACTGGCTTTTTTTTAACCAATATTGTTTCGAATACTGCTCTCCCAAAAGCATAACCATCATCTAAGACAACCTTGCCCTTATCAAGTAATTCATCATTTATAATAATCAAATTATCACCATCTTATAATATTCTATTAGTGAATCTTTTGTTTTAACTTAATGCTTTCATTAACGCTTTAGCCTTATCTAAGGTTTCTTCATATTCAGCCTCTTTAACAGATTCCCAAGTAATCCCGCCACCTACTCCAAAGTATGCTCTATTATCCTTCATTAATATGGTTCTAATTACTATATTCAAATCAACATTTCCCTCTAAACCCAAATACCCTATACAGCCTGTATATATATTCCTTTTTGTAGGTTCAAGTTCTTCAATAATTTCCATTGACCGTACCTTTGGAGCACCTGTTATAGAGCCACCTGGAAAGCATGCTTTAATACACTCCACTCCATTAACATTATCCTTCAATTCTCCCTTAACAGTAGAAACCAAATGAAATACTGTACTATACTCCTCTAACTTAAATAACTCTGTCACCTTTACCGAATTAGGCTTACATACTTTACTTAAATCATTTCTCTCTAAATCTACTATCATTAATAATTCAGCTTTATCCTTTTCGCTCTCTAAGAGTTCAATCCTATTTTTGGTATCTTCTTCTTCTGTATTGCCTCGTGGTCTTGTACCTTTAATTGGTCTAGTTTCCACCATTCTATTTTCTATTTTTAAAAATCTTTCAGGCGAAGAAGAAACAATTGAGAACCCCTCCAGATTCATAAACGCAGCAAAGGGTGCCGGATTAATTTTTCTTAATTTCTTATACACCTCATAAGGTTCTTTTTCTGTACTCAATGTAAATCTTTGAGTGAGGTTTGTTATATAAATATCACCACTTCTTATATATTGTCTAACCTTTTCTACAGTGTCAATGTATTCTTCCTTAGTAAAATTGGATTCAAAGTTCTCATTTTTTTCATTAACTTCATTAAAAATAATCTTTGAAGAATTTAAAATTTCTTTTTCTATATTACAAAGACTTTTTTCTGCTTCTTCAAGAATACCACATGCAGAAATATATGTCTTATTCTCTTCATTGTCAATTATTATTACATTATCATAAAAATTGAAATAACACTGAGGCATATCTACTTCCTTTTTCGATAAATCAGGAATTTCCTCTATGCATCTTAACAAATCATAAGAAAAGTATCCAATGGCACCTCCTATAAAAGGTAGCTTTGTTTCATTTACCATTTTATATTGCTCTAATAAAATAGAAAGTTCCTTAAAGACATTGCCTTTAAATTCCTTTTCATTAATCTTGCAAATACCGTCCTGCCATTTAAATGTGACAAAAGGATTTATACCAATAAAAGAATACTTGCCTAATCCATTATCATTAATACCACTTTCCAATAACACACTATTCTTATAATTCTTAAATATTGAATATATGTCGAATGCATCTAAATTAGTTTCTACCGGTTTTACATATGGTGTCATTATATTCTCCTTTCAAATCCTTTAGCCTCTTCAATAAAATTCTTCAATAACTCATGGCCACATTCAGTTAATTCAGCCTCTGGATGAAATTGCACCCCTTCAACAAAAAACTCTTTATGTCTAATACCCATAATAACATTATCTTCTGTTTCAGCAGTAACTGTAAAGCAATCAGGTAATGTATTCTTATCTACCACTAAAGAGTGATACCTAGTTACCTTCATTGGATTTTTAAGATTTCTAAATACCCCTTCATTATAGTGCTTTATTCTACTGACCTTTCCATGTATAGGCTCTTTACCTTTAACTACTTTACCACCAAAGGCATATCCTATAGCTTGATGACCTAAGCATATGCCTAATATAGGAATTTCACCTTTGAATTTTTCAATTACCTCCAGGCAAATTCCTGCTTCTTCAGGATTCTTAGGCCCTGGGGAAATAATAATCCCCTGCAAATTCATTTTAGCAATATCCTCTATATTTAATTTATCATTTCTATAAACAATAACTTTTTCATTAAGCTCTTCAAAATACCTTACAAGATTGTAAACAAATGAATCATAATTATCAATCATTAAAAACATTTACATTTCTCCCTATATAACAAGCTAACTATTGTATATACATCATATATCTAACATCATTTTACATCAAATCTATCGCCTTTTAAAGCAATTTATCGAAATTGACCACATTTTCATATAAAGGCTTCATAAAATTTCGCTTTTTGTTGAAAGTTTTTCTCAAAGAAAATATAATATATAATTGATTGATAGCCTAAATTTGAAGAGGTGATTTTATGTACATAAAAGGTGATTTTCATATTCATACTACTGCTTCAGACGGTGTTCTTACTCCAAAAGAAGTAATAGAACTAGCAAAAAAAAATAACTTGGATATTATTGCGATTACTGATCATGACACTACAGCTGGTATAGAAGAAGCATTAGAATACGGATATGCTATAGGAGTTAAGGTAATTCCTGGGATAGAGCTCTCAGCCCTTCACAATGGCGAAAGCATTCACATATTAGGATATTTTAAAGATAATTCTTTTTTAAATCCTGAATTTCAAAATTTTTTACTAAATATCCATGAATACAGATTATTTAGGGCAAAAAAAATTGTTGAAAATCTAGAAAAGTTTTTCAACATTAAAATTAGTTATGATAGAATTTTAGAACTCTCAAAAGGTGTAATTGCTAGACCCCACATTGCCTCTGCCATAATTGAAGCAGGTTATCCTTATAGCTGGGATTATATATTTGATAACATAATTAATAACGAAAGTCCTGCATATGTTCCAAATAAACAGATTAGTATACCAGAAGGAATTGCCCTACTAAAATCCTTTAATGCAGTTGTAGTTTTAGCTCATCCAATCTTGATTAAAAATACTGATATAGAAGAGCTTTTAAACTATGATTTTGATGGTATTGAAGCCTTCTACTACTTAAATACACCAGCTCAAACAGATGACTTAGTTAATAAGGCTTCTAGACACAATAAATTTGTATCTGCCGGCTCAGATTTTCACGGTATAACAACGGGAGATACTAAACATGGCAACATTAGTACCGTTTCCCTCACTGGTAACTATCTTGAAGTTTTTTTAAATCATCTTAAATATATTTAAAAAACAAAAGAGGTCATAAGTTAGCAACAGCTAGCTTATGACCTCTTTTGTTATGCTTCTATTAGGAATGCTTTGTAAGCTCTCATTGTTTCATATATATCTGCTTTACTAGCAACTTCCCATGGTGCGTGCATGTTGTGTAAAGCTACTCCACAATCGATAACTTCCATACCATACTCAGCTAATATGTAAGCTATAGTTCCACCGCCGCCTTGGTCAACTTTTCCAAGTTCAGCTGTTTGCCAAGTAACTCCGTGCTTTTCCATTATCGCTCTTAGCTCAGCTATGAATTCAGGGTTAGCGTCGTTGCAGCCTGATTTTCCTCTAGCTCCTGTATACTTATTGAAAACAATACCTTTTCCGAAGTAAGCAGTATTCTTTCTTTCCATTACTGTTGGGAAATTAGGATCATATGCTGCACTTACGTCTGAAGATAACATCTTTGAGTTAGCTAATGCTCTTCTTACTTTCAGTTCGCTGTAATCTCCAGTAAGTTCCATAACTTCTGCCACTGTATTTTCGAAGAATTTTGATGCCATACCAGTTGCACCAATGCTTCCAACCTCTTCTTTGTCAACAAATAGAGCAACACAAGTTTTATCAGTTTTCTCAAGCTTCATTAATGCTTCGAAGGAAGTATATGAACAAATTCTATCATCATGACCATAAGCCATAACCATACTTCTATCTAAACCATAATCTCTAGCTTTTCCTGCTGGTACAACTTCTAATTCTGCAGAAACAAAATCCTCTTCACAGATTCCATATTTTTCATTTAATAATTTCATAACATTTTGTCTAACTCTATCTTTTGCATCTTTATTAGCTATTGGCATGCTTCCAACTAGGATATTTAAGTCTTCTCCTTCAATTCCTTTATCAAGTTTCTTTTGCATTTGATCAGCTGATAAATGTATTAAAAGATCTGATATTCCTATAACTGGATCTTTTTCATCCTCTCCAATGACTACGTTTACAGATGTACCATCTTTCTTCACGATTATTCCATGTATTGCTAGTGGTATAGTAACCCATTGATATTTCTTAATTCCACCATAGTAATGTGTTTCCATCATTGCTAAATCTGTATCTTCATATAATGGATTTTGTTTTAAATCTAATCTTGGTGAATCTACATGGGCACCTAGTATTTTCATCCCTCTTTCAAAGGATTCATTTCCTATTAAGAATAAAGCTAAAGTTTTACCCTTGTTATTAGCGTAAACTTTATCTCCAGCTTTAAGCTTTCCACCCTCTTTAATTATTGTATCAAGATTTTTATAACCTTCTTTTTCTGCAAGGGTAATAAATTCGGTTACACATTCTCTTTCAGTTTTACACTTTGACATAAACTCTTTATATCCATCGGATAACCCAAATACCTTTTCTAAATCCTGTTCTGAGTATTTATCCCATGCATATTCATATTTTTTTGTTAAGTCGTTATTCTTTAGTTCTTCCATAATTGATACCCCCTATCAAAACATTACAACTCTATTTTACTAGAAAAAATAAAAAAATACAAATCATAACCAACCTTTTTTTTTAAAAAAGTAAATAAGAAATAGTGAAACTGTAAACATTATACCTAAAACGTAATAATATCCATAATCAATATTGTTTAAAGGAATGTGTTTCACATTCATTCCGTACATTCCACTAATTAAGTTGAGAGGTAAAAAAATAGTTGCAATTAATGTAAAAACCTTCATTAACTCATTTGTTTTATTTGCTATCTCAGATTCAAAAGCCTCCCTTACTAATGCTAAATCCTGAACCAAACTCTCCAGTGCCTGCATAAGTTTAACAATTTTATTATTTAAACTATAAAAAAATTTAAGATTTACATCTTCAATTACTGAATTGTCATTGCTAAGAAGACTATCTCCAATATACCTCAATGGGCTTAAATATTTCCTTATTTTATACACTTGTCTTCTTAAGTGTATAAGTTCATCAATTTGCTCATGTCTAGGTCTTTTTAAAATACTTATTTCGATTTTATCTGCTTGAGCCTCCAAAGCTGAAATTACATCATAATTTTTTACGATTATCCTATCTATTAAATAATAAAACAGTATACTTGGTTGAGGCTTCTCTCGTAAGACAAAACAGTTTTTCGAGTCTTCAATATCTTTAATTAATTCATTTATCACATCTAAATTTTCCTTATAAATTGTAATCAAGTATTCTCTACTAAGAAAGAAGTTTAAATCCTTCGATTGTACCATCTTATCCTTATAATCTAGAATATTTAATGTAAGAAATGTATAACCATCAAAAAAACTTATTTTAGATAGCTGGTTACCGGTACACTCCTGCCAGTTGTCTTCACTTATTACTAATACATCCTTTAATTTTTCTATTTCCGTAGCATCTATTACTATCCATAAAAATGTTTTTTCAAAGTCCCATTCTGCAGTTATATCTTTGAAATTATTTAAAATGTCATATACTACCATATAATCACCAACCAGCTTTTTATACAAAAAAATAGTTACAGTTTTATCATCCCCAAAACTGTAACTATTATAAATAAACCACTGTTTTTCTTTAGTTTGTAATTATATAGTCAATTTTTACATCAAATTCTTCAGTAGGCACCTTGTCAATTATTTGAAAATCATATCCTAGTGCTGCTTTTACAGTATTCTCCCCAACCTTTGTTAGGTATCTATCATAAAATCCCCCACCATATCCTAGTCTGCCCCCTTTTTTATCAAAAGCTAAACCAGGCAGTATAATCATATCCATTTCATCAGGTTTTATTACAACACCTTCACTATTAGGTTCCAATATACCATAAGCTCCAGCAGTTAATTCATCAAGACTATTAATCTCTATGGATTTCATTCCTATTTCCTTAGATATTACTTTCGGAACACAAATCCTTTTACTGCTATTTAATGCATGTTTAATAACAAGATGAGTATTAACCTCATCACCATAGCTTACATAAATAAAAATTACTTTTGCTTTTAAATACTCTTCACTTGAAATTAATTTTTCATAAATAATGCTATCATAAGCTTGCCTCTCACAGTCTGAAAGCTCACTTCTTTTTAGCTTCATTCTCTTTCTCAATTCCCTTTTAGGTTCCATTATATTTACTCCCCATTCATCCTCTTATAAATAATATCCAAAGGGGTCTCTTTAGAATTTAAGCTATATCTATAATTTGCAGCTGCAGCTTCAATAATTACCGCTACATTCCTACCTGGTCTAATTGGTAAAGTTATTTTTCTAATTGGCACATTTAGTATATCTATGTACTTGCTATCAACGCCTAATCTATCATAATCTTCAGTTTCATTCCACTGCTCTAAATCTATAACTAAATGTATAGTTTTTGAATTTAGCACAGAGCTTAACCCATATAAAGCAGGTACATCGATAATTCCCATACCTCTTACTTCTATAAAACCAGTAGTAATATAAGGAGCCTTACCAGTTAACATTCCTTCAACCTGCTTAATTTCAACTGCATCATCCGCTACCAGTCTATGTCCTCTTTTTATTAGCTCAAGAGCAGTTTCACTTTTACCAATTCCACTTTCTCCAGTGATTAGTATACCAATTCCATAAACATCTACTAATACACCATGCAATCTTGTTTCAGGAGCAAGTTTTTCATCTAAGTAATTCATAAGCTTACTTACAAATCTTGTAGTTACATCATTTGTTCTTACAAGCCATCTTTGATTTTCCTTTGCATTCTCTATAAGCTCTTCTTGAGGATCCAATCCCCTAGACATAATAATGCAAGGCATGTCGAATTGGCAATATTCCTTCAATCTTTCATTTCTCAAATTAGGCTCCATTAATTTTAAATAGCTCCATTCTGCCATACCTATTATTTGAACCCTATCATTAGCGAAATAATTATAAAATCCGGCTAACTGCAATCCTGGCCTATTGATGTCACTAACTAAAATCTCATTACTTGCTTTTCCTGGAACTAAAACCTCTAATTTTAAATCCTCTATAAGTTCTTTAACCGTTACAGTCATATTCTACAAGCCCCCTGCTAATTCATTTTACCTTTTGGTGGTACTCTTTCAATTGTATCTAACTGTGCTCTGAAATTTCTCTTAACATTGTCGATGTATCTTTTCCTTAATTCCTGTTGTTCAATCTTTTCCTCTTCTGTTAAGCCTTCCTCTTGGCTTTTTTTATATAAAAAATTTATTCTTTCAATTAACTCCTCAAATTTCATTATAGTACCTCCATTATTTTTTTTACTATAATTAATTATACCCAAATTAAAAATTTAATCAAATTTATTTGCATATGTTTTATATTTTTTAAATATGCCTATTAATTATGAAAACTGTCCTTCATATTTAGACACCTTTCCTATTTACATATTATTCCAATTGGCTTTTTTCAACATTTGAGAGGTTGTACTACCCACCGAATGCATATCCTTTAATATAATAATTCTTCACTTTATGAATAATTCTGTAGTTTAGTTACTAATCCTGACTAACGATTTAACTCGCTTTTTTTTGTATATTTGCTAAAATTATATTTATCACATCAAATCAATATAAAATACGAGGTATTTACTATGGAATTTACATTAGAAACTTTAAAAGAAAAAATAGAATATATAAGAGAGATTCTTTTAAAATTAATATCCTCTAAAGAATTAACGGATAAGTCTGTAGTAAACTGCAGTCAAGAATTGGACAATCTATTAACTGAATACGAAAAGCTAAAGAAGAATTATTTCCCTAATGACGCCGCATAGTTAACTTCCTATAGGACAAAAAACCACAAGTATATAATACTTGTGGCTTAGATACCAAGTAACTAAATAATTAATCCCATTATGCCGTCGTACTCATATGCTCATACCCGCACTCAAGCAGGTGGGTTTTTCCCATCTTCTTTCTGTCTATTAAAGATTTAATTCTTCTAAAACCTGTTCTATATCAACTTCGTTTTCCTTTGAAGTAAATACTGCTATAAACTCATTATATCCATAATCTTCTTCATCAATCTCGTAGGATACAAATTGTGCTTCTATATTTCTGCTTTCCATTAATTCTTCTAATATTTCACCTACATTATCTATAGCTAAGTCGCTTAAATATGGATAGAAGAATTCTTCATACCATATTTCTCCTTCTTCTTCATCTTCACTTTCATCATTTGCGTAAGCTTTAGCAGCCTCAACTTCTAAATCATCAAATTCATAAGTAAATCTAACTACAACTGCATTTTCTTTGTAATTGATTTCTTCTATATTACTTAATTCATTTTGCTTTAAAAATTCAATTATTTTTACTTTATCCATTATAAACTCTCCTTTAAAATTTACTTAATATAAACATATTATGAATTGTATAGTAGATTCTTATACTCTTTTTTTACCATTAAGAACTCTTCATCATCCTCAACTAAATTTAATACTTCTTTTTCCTCTTCTATATCTACTCTAAATACAAATGCGTCTTCTTCGCTACCATCTACTGGTGCTAATATTAAATACTTTTGCTCTTCAATATAAATCTCAGCAATTGGTTCGAATTCTACTTTATTACCTTCTTCATCAAGAAATGTCATCGTTTCTTTTTCTTCCATCGTAAGCTCTCCTTCGCAATATAAATATAAATTAACCTATTAAAGCTAAAAAGTTATCTACAAATTCATCTACTTTTTTAAAGTCTTCCTCATTTGGAACAAAGTTCACCTTTAAACCGGCTTCTACTACTTTAAACTTAAGAGATTTCAGTCTCTCATTAATCATTGGAACTGCTTCGCCACTCCAACCATATGAACCAAATGCTCCTGCTGCCTTTCCTCTATTAGTTATAGCACAAACCATAGATAAAACATCCCAAACCGGTTTCACAGCATCTTGATTTATAGTAGGAGAACCAAAGATTACTCCGCTTGATTTTTCAATAAGACCAATTATTTCATTTATGTTAGTAGAGGTTATTTCATGAACCTCAGCCTTAATATTCTTATCACTAATCTTTTCAGCTGCATACTTTGCAATCCTCTCAGTATTTCCATAAGCTGAAACATAAAATATTTGAACATTTTTTTCTGACAACTGTTCAACCACAGACCATTGTCTATATAAGTTAATATATTTTTCTATATCCTTAATATGTACTGGGCCATGACTTGGAGCCACCATATCAAATTTCAAATCTTTAACTCTGTCTAAACCATTAATAACGAATTTTTTAAATGGTCCCATAATAACATCAAAATAATATTTCATTTCATCAAAATAATCGTCATCCCCCTGGTCAGTTATAGAATCCTCAGGGCAATAGTGACATCCTAGCACATCACAGGTAAATAATACATTCTTCTCAATGGCATAAGTAAAAATTGTATCCGGCCAATGTAAGTTTGGAGCAGATATAAACTTTAAGGTTGTATTTCCTAAGCTTAATTCTCCAGTGGCCTCCTGAGCTTTAAATTCTTTATTTATTATTTGCTTAGTATACATTATCGCAGCTTTAGAACCGACTACTACAGCATCTGGAAAATCCTCAATAAGTTGAGATAATGACCCACTATGATCTAGTTCAGTATGTTGAACAATAATGTAATCAACCTTTCTATTTCCAATAATATCTTTAATGTTTGATAAAAACTCATTATAGTATCCGTTTTTCACTGTATCTATAACTACCACTTTTTCATCATCTATTAAGTATGAATTATAGGTAGTTCCTTTTTTAGTTTCCATTATAATATCAAAAACTCTCAATTCAGGATTTTTCACCCCAACCCAGTATATATTATCTTTTAAACTTTCTACCTTCATTCTAAACTCCTCCCTTCATACTTCTAGTAGAAATATCATGCAATACTACTATATTTTTACCTTACATAACATATTTTATCACAACAAATAAATGTTTTAAATAGTTAACAATAATTATTCGTTGATAAAAATTAACTGATTAATTATCTTGAACCAGTCTAGATAAGTTTTTACTATAAAATACATATTGTAAGTGCAGCGCTCTAGTTAATGCAACATATAGAATTTTTTTATCTAGTTCACTATCTCCATAATTCACATCATCACAGTTATATATAACACTGCAGTCAAATTCTAATCCTTTAGTCATATAGGAAGGAATAATTATTTTTTCTAATTTTAAAGTCTTATCTGTGTCCTTTACCAAATCCCAATTATGCTCACTATTTTTCTTTAAAATATCCTTTATCTTTTTACACTCTTCATAAGTTCGTCCGATAACTGCTACACTTTTCTTTCCAATTGCCCCAACTTCCTTTACAATTTCATCAAGAGCAGCAGAAAATTCTTTTCCATTAGTAAATTCTATAATTTCAGGTGCTTTTCCATGTCTTAGAACTGGTAGTGCAGGCTTCAATGCATTCTTTTGTTTTCTTAACACACCGTTTGCAAACTCAATTATCTCCACAGTTGAACGGTAACTTTGAGTTAAAGGAACATAATCAGCCTCGCCTTCAAAAACATTTTCTATCACCTTACTCCATTCATCAATTCCTTTATAATAATATATACCTTGGCCAAGGTCACCAACAATAGTAAAGGAATTTTTGTATGCCATTGATTTTATTGCAAACAGTTGAAATAAGCTGTAATCCTGGGCTTCATCAATAACTATATGCTGATACTTATATTTCTCTGGAACTCCATCAATCATAAACTTCAAATATAACATTGGAGTTAAGTCATCACTATCTATTATTCCATTATTTAGATTATAATTTAGTTCCTTTAGCATAAAATCATATAAGCTGTCAGGAATTTTATTACTAGTAACCTCTGAAAAGACTTCTTTATTATTAAAGAAATCAGAATATAAAACCCTGGTATCAACCTGCTGCCAATTATCAAAGTATCCATCAAAGGCTTCTTTGCTTTTAATCCTTATTTCTTCTTTCCTTTTGTCTCTTTCCTCGTATATCTCAATTAGCCTTCTTCTTCTTTCAGGCCCATCCTCCATTATTTTCTTTACTCTAGCTATTTGATATTCGTAAGAAAAGTCTATTTTCTCTATGATATTAACTATTTTCTCATTTAGCTTTAATGTAAAATATCTTTTTATCTCAGTCTTTCTTTTGTTTAATGGATAATTAATTAAATCTTTTGCATATAATCTCTTTATTTCATTTATATCAAACAATACATAATTCTCCACCTTGATGTCCTCAACGTTTAAATCTTCTCGTTCTAATAACTTAACGTATCTATCCATCATCACCTTAAAGGGCATTGAACCTTTTAATTTGCTGCTATTAACAACATACTTAAGCTCATCATTATTACCATTTTCCAAAATATAAGCTAACTTCTTATCTTTTGTATAAACTTTGCCCTTAAGATTTAAAATTTCAGCGGACACATCTTCAAAAGTTTTCTGTTTAACCTTATCAACCCCTAAATTTGGGAGTAGTTCTGATATATAATCTAAAAACAGCTTATTTGGGGCAATAACCAATATTTCATCACCTGAAAGCTTATTTTTATATTTATATAATAGGTAAGCTAATCTATGAAGGGCAACGGTTGTCTTTCCAGATCCTGCTGAACCTTGCACTATTATTGCATTATTTTTATTTGCCCTAATTATACTATTCTGCTCTTTTTGAATGGTAGCAACTACATCTTTAAGCTTATTACTGACGCTTTCTTCAAGATTTATTCTTAAAAACTCGTCAATAAGAGCATTCCCTTCGCCACTTTCAATACCTGATTTTAGAATGATTTCATTTATCCCTTCGTCGAAAGCATCTTTTAATAATCCATCTTTAATTAAAAATTTTCTTTTTAAAGATAGCTCACCGTTTATAACCCCAACTGGTGATTGATAATAAGCTTCTCCTTGCGTTCCGCTATAATACAAATCAGCAATTGGGGCTCTCCAGTCAATAACAATTTCTTCCCCGGTTTTGCTGTCTCCTAACCCAAATTTCCCTATGTAATAACTTTCTTGTTCCCTCTTATACTCCCTAAAGTCAATTCTAGAAAAGTAAGGCTGTTCTTTAGATTCAATAAATTTATTTAAGTTTTTATGAGTAATTTCATAAAGTTTTTCTGCAGTTTCTAATTCTTCATTGTATCTGCCTCTAGCTTCCTTCTTTAATTCAGCAATCTTATTTTTAAGTTCTAGGTCACTACCCTCTATATTTAATGTCTCTTTTTCAATCCATTCATTAACATTCTTTAGCTTATCAATTTCAAGATTAAATTCTTTGCTTTCTATAGGCAACTGCCTCACCCCTCTTTATATATAATTAAGTTATAATATATTTTCAAGCATATTTTGATAAACGAATATCCATTATACATTTAGTAGAAAAATATGTCAATAAATTATTTCTTCCCTCTTTAGCTGCCAACTATCCTGGAAAAGTTGTGTTTTTACCATAAATAAAAATAAAAAATTAGAGTCTCATATTGAGACTCTAAAAATTAATCTTCAAGCTTATAAACCTTTTTAGCTCTATCTACATAAAGAATTCCATCTAAGTGGTCTATTTCATGACAAAATGCTTTTGCCAATAAACCATCTGCAGTGTATTCAACTTTTTCTCCCTGCAAATTTTGCCCTTGAACTGTTACTCTTCTAGGTCTAGCAACATCGCCCTCATAATTAGGATAACTCAAACATCCCTCAGCTCCCAGTGTAGTACCCATCTTAGCAACAACCTTAGGATTTATTAGTATAATCGGCTCACTTCCATCTCTCAAATCTATTAATATCACTCTCTTTAGCACTCCTATTTGAGGTGCTGCAAGGCCTATGCCTGTAGTACTATACAGAGTGTCCTTCATATCCTTAACTAACTTTACAATATCTCCATCGATGCTAATAACTCTCTGACTAACTCTTTTTAAGGTTTTATCACCAAATTTAAGTATTTCCTTAACTGCCATAATGTCTCCTCAATACAAAAAATTTTTGTATCCTTTCTCCTTGTTTTTTAGTTTCATTATTATTCTATATGCAAAATAGTAAAAAGTAAAGGACAAGACAAAACTGTCCTGCCCCTGTTTTATAAATTAGAAATATCTAATATATCTTCACTCTGATTTTCATTAAAGGCTAATAAATAATCTCCACCTAAAATACCACCATTGTTTAAAAATTCCATAATATTAATTCCAAATCTTTCTATATGGTAATTCTTCTTTTCACTTTCATTCTTTTCATCTAATGATCTTTTTAACTTTTTCTCAAATTCTTTATCTAAATCATACCTATTTAGAAAGTCTGGCATCCATCTTTTTTTATTATATTTTAGATAGTCAAATTTAATAATTTCACTTAATATATTACTTTCCTCATTTAGCACCTTTTTAGAAAATTCAACGAAAGCTCTATAATAATCCACTGAAGATATGCTTCTGCTCAAATAGCCCTCACTATAAAAAAACATACCTAGCTTATAATAAAAATCAAAAGGTGATTCAAACTTATTTTCAAAATATTTTATTATTGAGTTGAATTTACCTGAATTATAGTATTTATCTAAAACCTCTTCAACTCTTTTAAGCAGGATTAATTCTTCATAGCTAATTAAATTTGTTTTTATTATTTCATAGGGTGGGTATGGAGAATATACCATTCCCCACTTTTCTGCTTCTTCACGCATAGAGGACCCCTTTAATAGCTTTAAGAATCCAAGTTGTATTTCTTCTGGTTTAATTGTATAAACATCATTAAAAGATTTTTTAAAAGACTCAAGATCTTCCCCTGGAAGCCCTGCAATTAAATCTAAATGCTGTTTAATATTTTTAAGCTTCTCTAACTCTTCAACTTTTTCCTTAATATCCTCAAAATTAACATATCTATTAATATTCTTTAACACCTCATCATTAGTCGTCTGAACGCCTACCTCGAACTGAAATCTTCCCTTTGGTGCATAAGATAAGAGTTTAATTTCTTCCCTGCTTAAAATATCTGCTGAAATCTCAAAATGGAAGGAGGTATCTGTTTTTAAGTTTATCAAAAACTGCCATAATTCCATTGAGTTTTTTTTATTACAATTAAATGTTCTATCAACAAACTTTACTAATCGAACTTTTTTATCTATAAAAAATTGCAAATCCTTTTTTACTCTTGCAATCTCTAAAAATCTTACTCCGTGCTCCGTTGAAGATAAGCAGTACTTACACTTAAATGGACATCCTCTAGAGGCCTCGTAGTAAACAATTTTATTAGATAAATCTTCATCAGCATTATAAGGAAATACGATTTTGCTAATATCCATTAGCTGACGTTTCCCCCCATATAAAATCTCCGATCCTTTTCTATAATAAATCCCCTTAATCTCACTTAACTCCTGCTCTTTAAGTTTACATTCAATAAACTCCTTATATGTTTCTTCCCCTTCACCTTCTATTACATAGTCACCAGCACTCTCTTGTAAAAACTGCACACTATCAAAAGATACTTCAGGACCACCATATAATATTTCAACATTGCTGTTTACAAGCTTTATCAACTTTGCTAAAGACTGTACAAATTCAATGTTCCAAATATAACAAGAAAAAGCCACCAAGTCTGGCTTTTCATTCATTATTTCCTCTAGCACCCTTTCCCTTCTATCATTAATAGAAAATTCTCTTATATTACACTCATAGTTTAAATCACTTGTATATGCTTTTAAATATCTAACTGCTAAGTTGCTATGTACAAATTTCGAATTAACTGCTGCCAGCACAACCTTCATTCATATTACATCCCTTCTTTTTGCCTTTAATATAGTATATATTATTAATAACTTTAAAATCAACCACCTCAAAATATTCTTCTATTAATCTTAAAGTTTTTTCCTTTGAACTATCCTTTAAAACGTTAAAGTCACGTACTTTTATCTCTCTTATTTTCCTATCAGGCAAAAACATCTTTATATTAGCTACATAAGTATTTTTAAAACCTTTATCAATGTCCCATATATATAAATATCCATCCTCTTTTAAATAATTAAATATCTCTTTTAATAATCCTTTTTTATCATGACTAAGCCAAATACTACTCAAGGAAAACATTAAGACACAACTATCATATCCACCTTGCTTCAAATAGGCTTTTTCATCCTTTCCATTTATATATTCTACAGTAGTAACTTCATTATACTTTTTATGCAAGTTATAAACTACTCCATAATTTTCAAATCCTATATCTAATACGTCTCCGTTAAAAACTTCCTTCTCCATATTTATTAATATTTCCTTTTTCATAATATCCTCCTCTGCAAGATAATCTAGTATAATATTTCTTCAAATAAAAAATAATTCCTCCATTATTTGGAAGAATTATTTTTTATTTTCTCAATTGAATCATAAGATTTTAGAACACTATAAAAATCTAACATCATGCCTGCTGTTGTTTTTTGAGCTTCTCTTAATATGGTAGTAGCTATTTTCTCATATCTTTCGTTTCTACTCTTTATATTACTATATTTTAAATAAGTATTGTTAGCTACAAAGGCATTGTTCTTTATATACTCATCAAGACTGGTATATCTTAATATACCCTTCTCTACTATAAAAGAATAATCAGACATAAACTTACTTATTATCCAAAGTTCAAATTTCCTATGACTCTTTAAAAGCTTATTATTTACATGCTGTGGAACAGTTGCATCTTGTATTAAATGGCAAGCAGCTCCAAAATAAAACATAGCTTTCCCAATATCATCTGAGTCTAAGTATGCTAAAGCCTTGTTATAATACTTTTTACATTCATTTAATGCATCGGAAAACCCATATAGCCCCTTTCCTTTACTAAAATGATAAAAATGATTTGAACTTTTAAAATCCTGATCTGCCCAAGTTACTCCCTCATTTAATTTTTTTACATAACTTTTATAAAGAGCATATTCTTCTAGATGACCTTCATTTTTTAAAATTTCAATAGCTTGAAGATTTATGAATCTATGAATAGTGCAATATGTTTTTATCACTTTCTTTTTTAAAGGATTTACTGCAAACAATATACTCTTCAAGGTTTTCCCATATGTATTCTCAAATTTTTTTTTCATATCTACTCGTTCCTTTGTTTAAAATGATTTATGCTGAAGTTATTTGTTTTTAACTAAACTATAAATGCAACCCTGGTCGCTATCCAGAATTGATAGTTTACCCTCTAAAAATTTAATACTTGTTACCTTGCTTCCCTTATTTAATCTAATCTTTTCACTTAAAATATTATTTTTATTAAGCTCACATATATTATTATCTTTAATATCATAAAAATATATACTATCTTTTTCACCTAAATATCCAAATTTATCTATGGCTATACTTCCCATAGACCCTACACTTTTGTGCTGATAAAGTGGAGCTGGTGGATTGCTGCTAGGGTGTTTCTCTAATATAAAGTCTATCTTCTCCTTTGCTGAAACTCTGAATCTAGGAGAATTGATAGGATCTCCACCACTATAGTCTGGCCAACCATACCAAACGTTGTTATTAATCTCATAAACATAATCATAATCTCCAACTACTGGTCTTGCACCCCTCTTTTCCATTCCTCCAGTGGCTGCTAGAAGCTTACCTTCACTAGTAAAATCCATTCCAGTAACATTACGTATGCCCCAAGCAAAGGTTTGAGAAGAACCATCTTTTATATTATAAACTATTATTGATGCATTTCCCGGAAAATGACTTGAGATAACTTGAGAGGGGACATTTTTAGTTTTATAACTTACAAAGGCACCAGTTTTCTCGCTGCCAAAATTTTTTCCCTTTAATACAATTTCCTTTGGGGATAGATCATAAAAAAATGGATTCTCCTTTACCCATTTATTATCACTTCCTACAACTCCAGAATTAGTTGCTGAGCCTATTGATATATAGATATTATCGCCCTTTATTCTTATACTGCTATTTTTATAATCACCTAAGTTAGGCAAGTCCGACATTATTACTCTTTGTTTTTTATCCTTTAAGCTATAACAATATATCTGACATTTTGATGCATAATATAATTCTCCATTAGTGTACTCTAAAGAGATAACTTCTAGGTTATTGTCCTTTAATATATCATAGCTGTCTCCTTTACTCCCAATAAACTGTATCCTATCTTTAAAGGCAACATAAAAATTTCCCGTTCCATCAGATGCAAAATCCTGGGCACCCTTTAAACCTTTATAATTTAGTATGCATTTTAGATTCTTGTCCATTATAGAAATATTATAATTCTTATAACATTTCTGCAATAGAAAAACAAATGCAACAGTAAATACAATAATACCAAGTAAACTTAAATATTTTTTCATAATTCCTCCATAAAAAAACTCTTTTATTTATATATATTTATATAAACAAAAGAGTATGAATTGTTATGATCACATTTAATTATTTATCTCAGATAAAGTTAATGTAATATGTTCTTTTTCAACCTGAGATAATGCTTTAAATACCTTCCTAATATTCTCACCATTTACCTCCCTGTGATACTTGGTATAATACTCTACTGCATGTTCTTCTCGTTTTGATGCCAACTCAAGTAAAATATTATCTCCTTCATACTTAGAGTAATTCATTTCTTTTAAAACTGGAAGTTCTTTAAAACCTCCTAGCTTTTGATGAATTTTAGCATGCATCATCTCAATCTTAGATAATGCATTAAACATTCTTTTGTTTCTGTCATCTTTAGCTATGAATGCTGCTTGTTTATAAAACTCTCCATTAAACACCTCAAGCTTCATAGCATGATCCAGAATTTTAAGGGTATTATCATCTAAAGCATTAGGGCTATCATTTATTACTTTATCAGCTGTAAAATATTCTTTGCCAACTCCACAAAATGGACAACAATTAAATATTTCCGAAGAATTATGATTTAATATTGCCTCATTATTTATGTAATAATTCTTTAAGTTTATCTCCATACCGCATACGGAACATGTGATTTTTTCCATTTAATCACCTCATATAATCACAAAAAAATAAATGCATTAATTATATTATACAATTAATGCATTTTTAAATACACAAAAAAATATTTATGAAAAATATTATAAAATTATCTTATCTATGAATACTTCTACATTATCATATGTAACATAATTATTAGTGTTTTTAATTAAAACCTTAAATTTTTCCTTAGTAAATAAAACTGTTTTTAAACCAGTACTATCTTTTTCTTCTTTAATTAAATAACCTTCAATATACTCTTTACCAATATTAGACTCATAAAGATATATACTCTTTTCATATAAGTCTACAACTAATATATTAATTTCTATTAAAGCTGTATCTTCTACAGCCACACTACCTTGAAGCTTATATTTTGATAAAGGCTTTATACTTCCATCATAGTTATATCCTTTAAACAGAAAATATTTTCTTTCTATTTCAAATCCATGTTTACTTGGGATAACTAAATTCGCCCTTTCATCTTCTCTCTTTAGTATTCCTTTTTTTCTTAATGCATCTTTAATTGTTTCACATTCCTTAACGGCACTCTTAACCTTTATATTAAAAAATTGTTTTGACAAAAATGACATACTTTCAGTTTGAATCAACATTTTACCCTCCATCATAAACACTTAATTTATTAAGATTATATAATTGCGAAGATGTATTAACAAAATCTTTAATTAAATTAAAACCAATATTAAACTTTAACCATGTATAATTATATTACATATTATCAGTATTTGTCAAATTATAACACAATATTTTTTTTAATACTGAAAACTACAATTATATAATTTCCTTTTAACTATAAACTATGCATTAGTAATTTAATGCGATATAAAAGTAGAATATAATCCTACTCTCTCGAATAATTTAATAATGTTAATAAGTATATATGAGGATATGTTATGAAGAGAGATAATTTTTTTAAAGATTCTATTACCCTTACTATTTCAAATTTAGCAACTGGCATCTTAGGCTTTATGTTTTCTATAGTCCTTTCTCGTACTTTAGGGCCAGAAGGCATGGGAGTTTATGGACTAGTTATGCCTATATACAATCTATTTATTTGTCTTATTAGCGGCGGAATGATAGCCGCCATATCTAAAATCTCAGCAGTGTACTTTAGTAAAAATGACTTTAAAAACTTAAGTAAGACAGTTAAAATCTGCCTATCCTTTGATCTTATATGGGGCCTTATTATTGCTATTGTAGTTTTCTTTTCATCATCTTTCATTGGTACAAACATTATAAAAGACAATAGAACCATATATGCTATAAAAGCAATATGTCCAGCCATGCTTTTTGTTGCATTGTCCTCTATATTGAAAGGTTATTTTTATGGTACTTCTAAGGTAAAAATCCCAGCCTTTATCGACATTATAGAAAAAGCAGTTAGAATATCTTTAATTATTTTTGTTGTTAATGCTCTTTCCACAACTAGCTTGAATTACACAGTTACATTATCTTATATAGTGCTTGGTGCTGGTGAACTATCCAGCTTAATCCTTTTGTCTGTTTCCTATAAAGCGGGCAAGCATAAATTATCTAATGTTAGTTATAAGGTAGAAAATAGAGCTCAATTACTCTTTGATGTACTAGTAATTTCTTTGCCTCTTTGCTTAAACGGATTTTTAACTACAGCTCTCTCAACTGTATCAACGCTGATTATTCCAAGAAGATTGGTTAGCGCAGGCATTGTTTATAGCGCAGCATTGTCTATGATAGGTAAGTTTAATGGAATGGCATTAAGTATCACATTCTTCCCCATGATAGTTGTTGGTTCAATCAATACAATATTAATCCCTGATTTGTCTCAAAATTTAAGTAAAAAAGATTACTTCACCCTTGAAAATAGAATAGCAGATGTTTTAAAGATAGCTTTTTTACTTGGATTAACTACTACTGTCATATGCTTTTGTATTCCAAGCTCTCTAGGTAAAATGTTTTTTAACAGAGTAGATTTAGGTGCTTACATAAAATTCGCAGCAGTTTCAGCCCCAATTACTTATGCAGCTGTAACCACTTATGGTATTTTAAACGGCCTTGGCAAACAAGGTATTTTATTAAGAAATTCTTTAATTATTGCATTAGAGGAAGTAGTTCTACTATATATATTAACTGGTATACCTTCCATCAATATATACGGATATGGTATAAGTTTGATTATTACTTCTTTTACAACCTTAATACTAAATCTTTATGAAATTCAAAAGAAATGTTTTTTAGACTTCTCTCTTGGAGAATTGTTTATATATATATTATTTGCAATATTATTATTTTTCTTACTTACTATAATCAAACATATATTACCTGCTGATAGAATGGTTTTTACCAATATTATAATAATCTTACTAGGTTTCTCTTCCTTTTTCCTTTCCCTTAAATTTATCAATAATAAAACAAGGACTTAGAATTTAAAATTCTAAGTCCTTACTTTATTCTATCTAACATCCTTTTAGGAATAATTCTCTTTATCTTCGATGGCATGGATTTTAAATCTCCATTGGTTATACCCCCAGTGAGAATTAAACCATATAAATATACGTAACCACCTAATAATATTGATACGCCAGTTGAAATTAGATTAGCTGCATAACCCTTACTTATGTAATGAAGTAAAAAAATCATATCATAATAACCAATATATACAACTAACCCCATAAATGCAGAGGCTATAATAGGCCTAATTGCATATCCTAACAAATTGTATTTAATCTTTAATTTATTTTTTATAAGTTTATTATTCAATACTAACGGGATTATGAAGCTTATTATATTTCCAAATATTGCTCCAAGTATATTTATGCTAGGTTTTGCAACAAGAATATAATTAACTGCAATCTTAGCTGAAATTCCTAAAATCAAATAAAAAGTAGCGGTATATAATTTTCCAATACTCTGTAAAATAGTAGTTTGAATTTGAACTGCAGACATTAAAATAACAACTACAGATCCATAAGCCATTAACATGTACCCTTCATTAGCTCCTGGATAAATAAGTTTATATATAGGACCACTTAAGGTAGCAAGTCCAACAGCTGCAGGAACTGAGATTAGAAAGCATAGCCTATAAGCATATCTAATTTTACTTTGAATCTGCTTTTTATCCTTCAGCGCTGCTGCACTAGCAATTGCAGGAAGCACTGCTGCTGCAAGAGCTGATATAATTGAAATTGGTACATTTATCAATACATTATATTGACCTAATCTTCCATACATTATATTTGCAGCTGACTCATTAAATCCCGCATGTAAAAGTCTCTTTAATACATTCGATGCATCGATTAAAGCTCCTGCATTTTGCAGTCCTACGCACAATGTGAGAGGAATGCTGTAACTTAATAATTTTTTAAACAAATATTTATTTGAATAACGTACAGCTGGCAATTCATCAGGATCATACTCTACTTTAAAATTTTTATTCTTTTCATAAAATAATATTAAAAACAACAAAGCTACTGCAGCTCCTAAGGTAGTCCCCACAGTTCCTCCTGCTGCTCCTGCTTCTATTCCATATCTTATCAAAATAGCTGCAAAAATCAAACTAAAAACAGTATTAACTATTTGCTCTATTACCTGAGACACAGCAGTAGGAGTCATATTTCCTCTTCCTTGAAAATATCCCCTATATGCAGATAATACTGCTGTAAATATAATAGTTGGAGACAGTACCTTTATTGCCAACGCTGCCCTTCGGCTAGTTGCATTAGCTAAAGGCACTGCCGCCGCCATCATCACTATGGTCATAATTGTTCCCATAGCCAGCAGCAGTCCTCTTGCTATTTTAAAACATTTAACTGCATCCTTATGATTTTTAGTTGCTGTAAGCTCAGAAACTAATTTTGATATAGCAACAGGTATACCAGAATTAGTTATAACATAAATAAAGAGAAAAACTTGATAAGTTGCAGCATAAACCCCATATCCTTCTCTTCCTATAATAGCTATAAGAAAAGGTACATAAAGCAAAGAAATCAATTTCACAATCATGCCTGCCGCGGATAATACAGCAAATCCTTTTGTAGTTGATTGTTCTTTCATATCTTACTCCCCATATCACCTTGCTAATTTAATAACAATTTAAAATTTAAATACATCCCTCTTAATTTTCTTGAAAATTGGAGGCAGCGATTCACTTATAGTCTTTTTTTCCATATATGAAAGTTTGTCAGGACAGTCCCTAAACACTAACTTATATGCATATAAGAATTGGTATGCCAATTCATATTTATTAAAGAAAAAGCTGTTGATTTTTTTATCTCCGTACTTAAGATCCCCTACAATTGGGTTGCCTAGATGACTTAAATGAGCTCTAAGCTGATGGCTTCTACCAGTAATCAAATCAAGTTCAACAAAAGAAAAAGTACCACAGCTTTGCAAGCTTTTAACATTCATTGCAATCTTCTTAGTATTTTTCTTTGGAGAATCATATACTTGGGATATATTATTATCCTGATCTTTTGAAATATATGCTTCATATGTGCCGTCCTTTATTCTTCCCTTTACTAAAGCCACATAATATTTTTCAATCTTTCTTTCCCTGATCATTTCATTTAAAAACTTTAAAGCTTCATAATTCTTACCATAAACAACTATGCCTGAGGTATTTCTATCTAATCTGTTACAAGGCGCAGGGGTAAAGGTAATTTCTTTTTCAGGAGTATAATCTCCTTTTTCATGCAAGTAACTTAATACGTGGTCTGTAAGTGTAGGTTCTCCCTTTGGCTTATCCGCATGAACCAAAACTCCCGGCCATTTTTCTACCAATAGAATATTTTCGTCTTCGTATGTGATTTTTATATCACTACTTACATGTTGGAACTTTTCACCTTTTTCTTTTTTATCCTCAGTGCTTATATCTCTAGTTTCTAGAACATCACCTTCTGCTAAAAAGTATTGTTCCTTTACCTTTTTACCATTTACCTTTACTCCGCCTTTTCTGATGCTCTTATAAATAGCACTTAGTGGAACGTCCTTCATCCATTTTCTCATAAATTTATCAATTCTCTGACCTGCTTCGTTTGGTCCAATATCAATTTTCATATGTTACACTCTCCTCTTATCTAGTTAAATAATCATAAGCTGTTTTACATTGTATAGCAACTCCCACAGAAAGGCAATCCTCATCTATATCAAAAAAGCTTCCGTGAGCTGGATTTATAATTCCTTTTTCTTTATTTCCGCAGCCTAAAAAGTAAAATACTGCTGGTTTCTCCATAGAGAAGTAAGCAAAGCTTTCTACCCCCATACTTGGTTTCTTTAGCTCCTCAATACTTTCCCTTCCTATTACAGCACCAGCTGAGCTTCTTAATAACTCTACCATAGAATCATTATTATAAAGACATGGATAACTTTCATCAATCTTTATTTCACATTTTCCTCTCATAGAGCTTGTTATTCCTTCCACTACTTCTACTAAACGTTTCTTTACGTACTCTCTATGCTCCGTTTTCATAGTTCTTATAATACCTTCAATTACAACTTCTTCAGGTATTATATTTTGTGCAGTCCCTCCATGAATGCTTCCTATAGTAATAACAGCTGGATCTGTTGGTGGAATCTCTCTACTTACAATAGTTTGAAGTGCTAATATCACATTACTAGCTATAACTATTGGATCTATAGTAGTATCAGGACGAGCACCATGGCCGCCTTTTCCAATTATTTTTATTGAAAAAGGATTTGATGCTGCATTTACCACATCATTCTTAATCCCAATCTTACCCGCTTCTATATTTTCCTCAACGTGGAGTCCAATTACAGCGTCTACGTCCGGGTTTTCAAGTACCCCTTCCTTTATCATAAATCTAGCTCCACCTACTGTCTCTTCCGCAGGTTCAAAAATAAGCTTTACATTACCCTTTAGCTCATTCCTTATACCATTTAGAATCTTAGCTGCCCCAAGTAATATTGTCATATGAGCATCATGCCCACAGCCGTGCATTTTCCCCTTCTCTTTAGAGCAATATACACACTGTTTTCTATCCTCTAAAGGCAGTGCATCCATATCAGCTCTTAAGGCAACAGTCTTATCTCCCTTACCTCGAATAATTGCACAAATTCCTGTGCCAGCTGCTTCTTTATATTCAATACCTTCAGCCTTTAAAAATTCTTTGATTATTGAAGAAGTTCTATGTTCCTCAAATCCAAGCTCTGGATGGCTGTGAAAGTCTCTTCTCCATTCCACCAATTGTTTCTGAATAGCCAAAGCTTCTTTTAAAAAATCCATACTTTTTTCCTCTCGATTCAAAATTATTCTTATAAATCTTATTCCCAATAAATATTTATTATATCACCCTTACTTAAATTATCATAATATCCTGCCTTATTCCCATTTAACATTAATACTAAATTACCTTTAGGATATGATAAATCAAAATCTATGTATTCAAATATATCTATAAAAACATAGTTCTCTTTCTTTTTTAAAACTATACTCTTATTATTAACAATAACTTCAAATTCTATCTCACAAGTTTTTTTATCTTCCTTATTTTCTTCATTATGTACTTCTAGTTTCTGGCAGGCAATTTCATTATTATGCTCTATAAATTCTTCTACTAAATATATTCTGTCACCTTCGTTAATAACATAGCTTTGTTGAATTTCTTCGTTGCCTACATAGAATTTCACATTCTTATTTTCTTCTCTAAAAAATTCAAAATATTCCTTTAATGTAGAAGGATATATAATTGTTACTGCATCTCCTTCTAAAATAGCTGTTTCTATATTAGCTCTATTATTATTAATATTAACTATTGGCTCTAAATTAGTTATTATATCATTAACAAAAAAACTTATGCTATGTAAGTTTTGTATATAATCCATAACTTTAGGGCTTGCATTTTTTCCATTCTTAGCATAACTAATTATGATACAATCCCCTTCTCTTACTTCTGCATCTATGCTTCCAGACCTTTTATTTATTTCAATAGCAGCATTAGTTCCTAAGGTACCAAAAGCCACTCTCTTTGTTCCATTTAGAGTAAACTTTATATTTTTGCCGTTCTTGCCAATTAGAGTTTTTGGATTAATTCCTGCTTGAAGCATTACATCCATCACTGTATGAGTATGGGAATTAAATAAGCTGACTATTTTATCATTCAAGGTAACATCAATAAAGTCATGGCCTAGCCGTTTAACGGACACAAGGGCAATTCCAAGTACTGTAACCCCTGTACTTCCTAACTCCTTATTAATACATTCACATTCAACTACAGCCTCTCTGCCTTTTAATGCAATTCTTTGAAGAGGTATGTTAAGCTCCTTAGCTAGCACTTCCTTAATACCAGGTGTGTGAGCTCCTCCGCCTACTAAAAATATAGCATTAGGAGACTTTCCTCCATTAAGTTCAATAACATTTTTAGCTATTTCTTTACCTATCTTGTTCACAATTGGCTGTATAAACTCTAAAATTTCATTGCCATCAATTTCATTTTCTAATCCAATTACATCAATAAAAGAAACCTTTTCTTTCACAGAACATTCTCTTTTAATTCTTTCTGCTGTATTAAAATCAACTAAATAATTTTGTGCTATTAGTTCTGTTACTTCATCTCCAGCCATAGGTACCATTCCATAAGCACTCACCGTATCCTTGCTGCTTATTGCAATATCTGAGGTACCTGCACCAATATCCACTAAAGCAAGATTAAGTAATCTTAGGTTGCTTGGAATTACAGCTTCCATAGCAGCAATAGGCTCTAGGGTTAAGTTAATAACTTCTAAATTAACCTTATTCAAAACCGCATATAAGCTGTCTACTACAGTTCTTGGCAAGAATGTAGCTATCACCTCAGCGGCTATATTTTCACCTTTATGTGAAAGTAGATTACTAATTACATATCCATTTAAAAAATAACTCTTTACACTAAATCCAACGCAGTATAGTTTTCCAGAAGATTGCTTGTTCACTTTTTCTTCGGCAAGCTTAACTGCTGTAAGTTCAATACTTCTTATAATATCCTTATCAATTTCCACATAAGGGTCAACCTCCATTGTTCCCTTAACCGTTGCGGTTTTTAAGAATCTACCTGCAGCCGCAATTGCTACCTTTTTCAGTGAAAACCCTAAGCATTCCTCTAATTCACTTTTTACCCTTTGAACAGCAGAGGCAACTAAGTTTATGTCATGAATTTGCCCATCAAGCATGGCTCTTTCTTCATGCTCAATGCAGCTTTCAGCAACTATATGAAACTTTTTATCTTTAACAATTCCTACAGTACCAATAACAGTACGAGTGCCTATATCTAATGCAAAAATTATATCTTTAGGATTAACATTTATTAAATCCATACACTTTACCTCTTTTATACAAACTTTAAAGGCTCATATTCTACAAAATACGAGCCTAATAAAATTATATACTATTGTGTATTAACATTCAATAAAACTAAAAATATACATTTCTTATTCTACTGCTTGTATGGACTCAACAATATCCTCCGTTGTAGCTTTTTTCAAAGGCAATATGGATGAACATACACCCAAAAGTACTGTCACTACAAATGTAAGTACAATTAACTTTATGTCAACATAAAACTTTAAATTAAAGATGCTTCTTGCTAATCTATAAACTATCCATATTAACAAATAGCCCATAAGCACCCCTATTATTGAACTAACAACTCCATAAATCGCTGCTTCCTTTAATAAGGTTTTCTTCATATCCTTTTTAGTAAATCCAAGAGCCCTTAGCATTCCAAATTCTCTTTTTCTAATTATTATATTCATATTCAAGGTATTCATTATATTAATAAGTCCTACAAAAATTATCACCACAACAATGCTCATTAGGAGCCCGCCCAACTGCTGCTGAAAACTATGATATTTTTGGGTTTCACTTTCGTAGCTTATTAACTTGCCATATCTTTCGCCATCTGCTATAGACTTGAGCTCCTGCTCGATTTTAATTAGATTTGCATTTTTATCTACATTTATCTCAACCTTTTGAAAGCCAGAAACTTTAAAATTATCTTCTAAAAATTTATATGGTACAAAGGTTGCTATAAAACCTTGTAATTCATTAATTTTAAATGGAGGTTTCTTAAGTACATAGTCCACTTTGGTTGTTTTATCTACACTCACAAACTTTCCTCCATTTAAATACTGACTGAGCATTTCAACTTCATCACCATTTTTAATTTTAGTATAATTTTTATAATCTAAATTTTGTACAATGAATACCTCTCCCTTATTGTCACTATCCGAAACATTCTTTCTTAACCCTAGAAGAAATTCATCGCTACATCCATATACCTGTGATACAACATCATATCTTTCATCAATGCATCCTATACCAGGCACACCTTTTTTACTCTCTTTAATACCAGTTTCAGTCATGAACTTTGAATCTAGCATATAATCTATATGCAAAAGCTTGAATTTATTTACTGTTTTAACCCCAGGAATCCTTTCAATTTTATTGATAATTTCATCACTGTAACCACACTTAACAGCTATACTGCTTGAAAAACACAGTACATAATCTGCTCTTACCCCAGCCACCTCTAAAATAGAAGCAGGGGTTAAAACATTTATTACATAAGATGAAAAAATAAATAAAGCTATACCTACAGCAATGGCAGTTACTGTTGCTGCGAATCTTTTTTTATACCTTTTCAAATTATTAAGAGCCATTTTACCTGTATAATCAAATATTTTAAATTTAGAAGCTCTATATAACTTTTTAGTAGATTTCTTTCCTTCCATTGACATTGACTCTATTGCAGATACCTTTGAGGCAAGCTTAGCTGGACTATATACTGCTGCAGCAATAGATATTAAGCTAACAAAAACAGGCAGAAGAATATTAAAGGGAGTAATTTGTTTAAATATTGAACCTTTTAAAATAGTTCCACCAATAACTCTGGTTAATAATGCCGTTGATAATATTCCAATTGCAATTCCAATGGGGACTACAATAGCTTCAAATAAAAAAGCCTCTAAAAAGAGCATTAATTTAATCTGTTTTTGTGTTATTCCTATTGCCCTTAAAAGCCCATAATGTTTTTTTCTTTGTAAAACGGAAATATTAAACACATTATATATAACAAGTGCAACAGCTACCGCTACAATTATATTAAAAACAAATGTTATGCTTTTTGCTATTCTTGCTTGCTCAAGAGCTGTAAGGTAATAGAAGTTCCCACGATAACCTTGAACAATATGTTCCTCATTAGTTGTTTTCCCTAATGCATAGGCTTGTAAATCCTCTAAAGTTAATTCAACTGGCATAGTATCCTTTAATTCAACCCACTGTTCATAAGCTTTAAAAATCTTACCAATCAGTTTATTTGCAGTATCTAAAGTAACATAGGCCTTTCCTGTTTGGAAATTTTTTGATTCCTCAAAATCCTCTAATATGCCACAGAAAACAAATTCACTTTCCTTGGTTTCTAAAGTATGACCGCTGCTGTCCAGCCGTGAATATTTTAACTTAAACCTTTCACCGATTTCCGGTTTCTTTTCTAACCTACTATACATCCACTGTTCAATAGCTACTTCATCGTCCTTTTCAGGCACTCTGCCCTTTAAAGCCTTAACATTTAATAAATCAAATGCTGTTATATCCGCCCCTTTAATTTCCATCCTATCACTACCCATGGGCAACTCACCCACTGTAATTGTTGTACCAACCTGCGCTGTGCCCTTAAACCTTTTCAACTTACCAAGAGTATCCTCACGAACATAGGAAAAACCAGCATGATATTTTCCATGCCCTGCTTGAGCCATTTCTATTCTAGCTGCATTATATTTCCCTATAAACATACTTACTGAAACCAGCATGGCAACAGAGAACAATATACTAATGACCATTGAAAGGGAGGTCTTTTTATTAGCTATTAGATACCGAGGCACAAGCTGTTTATAATTTTTAATCATCCTATGTCCCTTCCTTCAGCAGTTATACTTGTTACATGCTCACTAACTATCCCATCATCAATTCTTAATATTCTGTCTGCATGTTTTGCCACATTCATATCATGGGTTATTAATACAAGAGTTTGGTTATATTTCTTTATAGACATAGTCATTAACTCCAAAACCTCCTTGCTGCTTTTTGAATCCAAGTTTCCCGTAGGCTCATCAGCAAAAACAATGGATGGTTTGGTAAATAGAGCTCTTGCTATTGCAGCCCTCTGCTGTTGACCACCAGACAATGCCCCTGGTAAATGCCTTCTCCTATCAGTAAGTCCAAGCACCTTCAAAAGCTCATCCAAGTATTCCATATCCACTTTTTTATTATCAAGAAGAGCAGGCAGAATTACATTTTCCTCTAGTGAAAGCATAGGCAGCAAATTAAAGAATTGAAATATAAAACCTATTTTTCTTCTTCTAAAAATTGATAAATCATTTTCAGAAAGATTATAAATATTTTTCCCTTCAATTAATACTCCTCCGCTAGTTGGATTTAAAAGCCCTGCCATCAGATGAAGAAGAGTACTTTTCCCCGATCCGCTTGGACCAACTATAGCAACAAATTCTCCTTTATTAATGGTAAGGTTAGCAGACTTTAAAGCCTCTACTCGAGCTTCTGCCCTGCCATATACTTTTGTAAGCTCATAGGTTTGCATTATTTCCATTACATTTCTCCTCTCAATTATATATATTTGAACTTATTCCACAGCCTGTATTGATTCCACAATATCCTCTGAAATAATCTTTTTCATAGGCAATATTGAAGCGCATATACTTAATATTACAGTTACAAAAATTGTGAATACAACTATCTTTAAGTCTACATAAAACTTTAGTGCCCACTGATCTCTTTTTAAGAAACACATGACCCATATTAACAAACATCCCGTACCTATGCCTATTACTGAACTACTAATTCCGTATACCATCGATTCTATAAGCAAAGTCTTCCGCAGTTCTTTTTTTGTGAATCCAAGAGCCCTAAGCATCCCAAATTCTTTTTTTCTTATAATTATATTCATATTAAAGGTATTCATAATGTTAATAAAGCCTACAATCGCAATAATGGCAACAAGACTCATTAAAATTGCACCAGACTTAAATTGTAAATCATGCCACTTTTCCACTTCTTTCTGATAGCTTACCAATTCACCGTCTCTTACAGTTCTAGCAATAGATTGAAGCTCCTCCTCTATCCTGCTTCTATCTGCATTTCTATCTATATTTATTTCAATTTTCTGATATCCAAAAAGTTTATAATTATCTTCTATAAATTTATAAGGTACAAAGGTTACTATATACCCATTGCCAGCCTCATTTAATTTCAATGGAAGCTTATTAAGCACATAGTCTAATTTAATAGTTTTATTAAAATCTACATACTTTCCTCCACTTAAATACTGAGTGAATGTATTTATTTCATCACCACTTTTTATCCTTGTATAAGTTTTATTGTTTAAATTTTGCACAATAAATATCTGTCCTTCATTTTCCTTGTCTGAAACGGATTTTCTTAAGGACTTAATAAATTCATCGCTACAGCCGTACACCTGAGAGGAAACATGATATTTATCCATAATCAGCCTAAATGATCCAGAACCTTTTTTACTTTCCTCTACTCCACTTGGAGTAATAAAGTGTGAATCTAGAATGTAATCCATAATTATAAGCTTATATTTATCTACAGATTTTACTCCCGGTACACTTTGAATTTTGGTTATATTTCCCTCGCTGTAGCCATAGCCAACGTTCCTATTATCTGGTACTTTAAGAACATAATCCGCTCTTATCTCCCTGCCCTCTAATTGAGCTGTTGGATTAAAAAGATATATTATATAAGTTGAAAAAATAAACAATGCTATACCCACAGCAATAGCAGTTACTGTAGCAACAAATCTTTTCTTATATCTTTTTAAGTTATTTAAAGCCATTTTCCCTGAATAACCAACAATTTTATTAATTATTCTAAACTTAGAGGCCTTGTATAGTTTTTTAGTAGTCTTCTTTCCTTCCATAGACATCGATTCTATTGCAGATACCTTTGAAGCTAGCTTAGCGGGACTATAAACTGCTGCAGCCACAGATATGAAACTTACGAAAACAGGCAATAGAATATCAAATGGAGTAATTTGTTTAATTATTGATCCTTTTAAGGCAGTTCCTCCAATAACCCCTGAGAGCAATGAAGTTGATAGTATTCCAACAATAATTCCTATTGGCACTACAATAACTTCAAACAAAAGGGCCTCAAGAAAAAGCATAACTTTAATTTGTCTTTGTGTTATGCCTATTGCCCTTAAAAGTCCATAATGTTTTTTCCTTTGTAACACTGAAATATTAAATACATTGTAAATAACCAGCCCAACAGCTACTGCTACAATTATGTTAAATACAATTGTTATATTTCTTGTATTTTTTGCTTCCTTAAGAGCTGTTAGATATAACATGTTCGGACGATATCCTTCAATTTTATGTTCTCCATTTTTGGGTTCCTCAAAGGCATATGCTTGTACATCATCTAGTGTCAGTTCTACGGGGACATTATCCTTTAGAGCAAACCACTGTTCATAAACCTTAAGAATATTGCCTAATTGTCCATTTGCGGTCTTTAAGGTCACGTATGCCTTTCCAGTTTGAAAAGCTTTCGAGTCCTCTAAATCCTCTAATATACCGCAGAATACAAATTCATTTTCCTTGATTTCTACAGTCTCTCCTACACAGTTTTGAAGTGAATACTTAAGCTTAAACTTCTCACCAATTTGAGGCTTTTTCTCCAGCCTATTGTACATCCATTCCTCAATGGCTATTTCATTTTCTTTTTCTGGCAACCTGCCTTTTATTGCCTTAGCATTTAACAAATCAAGGGCCACTGCATCCGCCCCTTTAATCTGTATTCTGTCACCAACTAAGGGTATTTCTCCAACTATAATAGTTGTACCAACCTTTGATATTCCCTTGAACCTCTTCAATTTCCCAAGAGTATCCTCCTGAACTGAAAGAAAGCCAGCGTGATATTTCCCATTACCCTCCTGTGCAATTTCTATTCTAGTAGCATGGTATTTTCCTATAAATATCCCAACAGAAACCAACATGGCAACGGAAAATAGTATGCTAATAACCATAGATAGTGACGTCTTTTTATTTGCCGTCAGATAGCGCGGTACAAGCTGACGATAGTTTTTAATCATTTTAACCTCCTTGAGTTACAATGCTCCATTTATTTTTATAATACCCATTTTTTCTCATATGCATATTTCTATATACGAAGATTGAATATCAATCGTTCACCTCTTTTGTAAATTTTATATATAACTTTTTTACAATTAAAAAGCTATGCTAAAATTAAATTTTTAGAATAGCTTATTAATTGGTTCTAACCTTTTAAATACAGTTAATGTCGCACTCTCCAATAAACCTAGAAACATTTTTAGGTTTTCCCTTTATATTATCTGAATAACAAATAGTTAAACTTTCTATAGTTCTAGTTATTGCCACGTAAAACAATCTTCTTTCCTCTTCTAAGTTATCTGCGATGCTGCTTACATGTGGAATGTTATCTTCATTACAATTAAAAACATATACATTTTTAAATTCCATTCCTTTCACACTGTGAATAGTACTGAGTATCACTCCCTCTTCATCCTTTTTAAACTTATTTTTAGTCATTTCACTTTCTAGGTTTTCTACATGGTTTAAAAATTCTTCTATAGAATTAAACTCGCTGCAGGCTGCTTTAAGCTCCTCAAGAATATTTTTAATTTCTTCAAAATCAATTTTAACCTTTGTACAATAGTATTTTAAATATTCTATATAACCAATGTGGTATATTATATTATCAATAGCATTAAGTAATCTCATTTTCTTAAGCTTTGAAAGGTCTCTTTCAATTTCTTTTACTGCCTTAATCTGAAATATAGGTATATCCTTAAGATTACTAATAAAATCAAAACAATTTTCTTTGCAAACCTCTCTTTTAAGTCTTTCAATACTTAACCTGCTTATGTACCTATAAGGTTTGTTTGCTATTCTTATAAAGCTTTTAAGATCATATACATCTATGCTAAGCTTTAAATATGCAATAATATCCTTACACACAAAATGCTCATAAAAGTTATATGATTTATCCATTAATTTAAAGGGCAAATTATTTCTCATTAAAGTATCAATTAACACTCTGCTTTCTACATTAGTTCTGTATAAAATAGCGTTATCTTTATATGCGCACTGCCCTTTTGTTATACAGTTAATTATATTTTCGCATAATAAAACCGCCTCATTATTTTCATTTAATCCTCTTATGACCTTTACTTCTTTAATTAACTCTTTTGCAGCCCTAAGTTCTTTATAATTTCTTAATTTATTGTTGTTAATTAAAGCTGTAGCCATGAAAATAATATTTTGTGGAGATCTATAATTCATACTCAAATATAGCTTTTTCCCCCGATAAAAATATTTATCAAAATCCACCATGCACTCAGGTTTTGCCCCCCTAAAGCCATAAATTGACTGATCCTCATCTCCTACAGCAAAGATATTATTATATTTATTTAGAAGCTGTAAAATTTCTATTTGCAGGCTATCACAGTCCTGGAATTCATCCACTAGAATATGGTCAAATCTTTTTCTATATTTCTCTAATACCTCTGGATGATTTATAAATAACTCTTTACACTTAATCTGTAAGTCATCAAAATCTAATAATTTATTTTCACGCTTATAGTTTTCATAAAGGTTAACGCATTGTATAAACACCCCTCTATCAATATGAGGGGTAAAAGCTTCAAATTTCATTCCCCTAGACTTAAACATAGATATATCATTCAATACTTCCTTTACCTTTTCCTCGCTTACCTCTTTAAGGAAGTCGCTCAAGTGCCGACTTATAATTCCATAAGCAGCGCCTTCCTCAATTATATTAAGTTTTCCAAAATAGCCCTGTAGAATCCTATAAAACAATCCATGCAGCGTGCCGAAAAACGGTAACCTTTCATTATTCACCATGGTTCTGTATCTGCTTTTCATATTTTCTGCTGCTGCTTTTGTAAAGGTAATTACAGCTATTTTGTCTGGAATAACTCCTTTATCCTCAATTAAATATTTTATGCGATTAATAATAACAGTAGTTTTGCCACTACCCGGCGCTGCTACTATTAAAGTATTTCTCTCCTCAGAAACTATAGCCTTTTGTTGGTAAATATCTAGGTTATAACTGCAATTATTGTTTTTACTCATATTAATTTTCCTTTCTTTCGATAAAAAATTCCTTTTTCTTTTAATACTTTGTCGTATTGTAATAATCCTGTAGTCGTATTAAAATAAGTATAGCTATTAAATTATTGACAAATTTACTTTAAATTAAAAGATTTGAGGGATAAACTATGAACAATGACAAAAAATTCTCTGTGCAAAACGAAAGAAATCTTACTATGTTGGTTGATTTCTATGAACTAACAATGGCTAATGGATATCTTGACAATAATGTAGGTAATACTATAGCTTATTTTGATATGTTTTTTAGAAGAGTTCCTGATGGCGGCGGATACTGCATAATGGCAGGTGTTCATCAACTTATAGAATATATGTCTAACCTTGCCTTTACCAAGGAAGATATTGAATATTTAAAAAGCAAAAATATTTTTTCTGATGCTTTTATAAACTATCTAAAGGATTTCAAGTTTTCCTGCGATGTTTGGGCGATTCCTGAGGGAAATCCTGTGTTTCCTAATGAACCTTTGGTTACTGTAAAAGGTCCAATTATTCAAGCACAGTTTATTGAAACTATGATATTACTTACCGTAAACCATCAAACGCTTATAGCTACAAAAGCTAATAGAATATGTAGAGCTGCTAATGGTCGTTCCGTAATTGAATTTGGAACTAGAAGAGCTCAAGGCTATGATGGGGCAATCTACGGTGCAAGAGCAGCTATCATAGGCGGATGTGACGCAACTGCCTGCACTATTGCGGAAGAAATGTTTGGAGTTCCTTGCTCTGGTACTATGGCTCACAGCTGGGTTCAGCTTTTTCCTACAGAATATGACGCTTTTAAAGCTTGGGCGCAAACCTATCCAGATAACTGTACTTTGTTAATCGATACATACAATGTACTAAAATCTGGTCTTCCAAATGCAATTAGAGCATTTGAAGAAGTTTTAAAACCACTAGGAATAAGGCCTAAAGCTGTAAGAATAGACAGCGGTGATATTACATACCTAACAAAGAAAACAAGAGAATATCTGAATAATGCTGGTTATGAGGATGTTAAAATTATAATCTCTAATTCACTAGATGAATATATAATTAAAGATGTATTAAATCAAGGAGCTGAGGCAGATGCCTTTGGTGTAGGGGAAAGACTAATTACAGCAAAATCAGAACCTGTTTTTGGCGGAGTTTATAAACTAGTTGCAATAGAAGATGAGGGTAAAATAATACCTAAAATTAAAATAAGTGAAAATGAAGAGAAAATCACTAACCCTGGTTTCAAAAAGATTTATAGAATTTTCGACCAAAAAACTGATAATGCCCTTGGAGATTTAATAACCCTGAGCGGTGAGATTATAAATGAAAATTCCTCACTAGAAATTTTTGATCCTATATATACTTGGAAAAAGAAAAAAATTAAAAATTATTATTTAAAAGAACTAATGGTTAAAATAGTTGATAATGGTAACCCTATTTATAACTCACCAAGTGTTATGGAAATAAAAGCATTTGCCAAAAGAGAAGTTGAAAAACTTTGGCCAGAGGTACTAAGATTTGATAACCCACATAATTACTATGTGGACCTGTCACAAAATTTATGGAATCTTAAACATAATTTGTTGAATGAATTTGCAAATATATATGAAGAGCAGGGAGAAATAAATGAATAAAAAGCCTAAAATAAAAATCTCAGAAGAAGCTTTCATTCATCTTAAAGAATCATTAAAAATGAATAAGGAATATTCAGCAGTTAAATTTACTTATGTTAAAAGCTGTTGCCGCCCTAAAGTTGAAATATACTTAGATAACTCTACTGAGGAATTAATTCAAGATTCTATAGAGGATTTACCTATACTATATGACTTAAACTTTGCAGATAAAATCAAGACTATAACACTAATTTATAAAAATTCATCATTTCATATAAAACCAGAATTATATGAGGAACAAAAGAAAGACTGTTCCCACTGTAGCAACAAATCTCATAGCTGTGGAAGCTGTAAAAGAGATGGCTTATAGCCATCTCTTTTTAAACTAACCCTGGAAACCAAATTCCTATTTCTCTTTCAGCATGTTCAACAGAATCTGATGCATGAACTAAGTTTCTAGTCTTATCTTCAGCATATCTTCCTCTTATACTTCCTAAATCAGCCTTTAAAAGATCCTTATCTCCATTAATCTTTCTCACAACCTCTACAGCTTGAAAGCCTTCTACTACTATGGCGCATACTCTGTCCTCTGTAATATATTTAATTAACTCCTCATAGTAGTGCTTTCCTTTATGTTCTTCATAATGTGTTTCTGCCTGTTCTCTACTGGCTTTTATCATGGAAAGAGCCGCTATGTTTAAATTTTTTCTTTCATAAAAGCTTATTATTTCTCCCACTAATTTTCTCTCTACACCATCAGGCTTTATTAAAATTAAAGTTCTTTCCACTTTTCATTCCTCCATAATTAATATATAATTCCATTTTATACAAAACAAACTGTTTTTATACATTTACATTAAAAAGATATATGTTCCTTATATAAAATAAAAAAACTTTAAGGTAAATTAGCATCCTTAAAGTTTTTTTATTTTTTAACTAAAAATATCTTTCTTCACCAGAAACCTTTAAAAACTCATCATCTTCTTCATCCATAAATTCCAAATCATACAATTCTTTAATTTTAAAAGGTTTAAATGTTGATAAGTTTTTAAAAGGACATACCCCTCCATTTTCTTCCCAGTTGTACATTGCACATTCTTTAAAGCACTGCACATTCTCAATAGAGGTCGTTAAAAACGGACATTGGGACATAATAACACCTACCCCCTAAAATTCTTTCAATTGTTTAACTTTTTTCATTATTAAAACTATTTTAATAACATTATAATGTATAATTGCATAAAAAAAAAGTATATTTTAAATTATTTGTTAAATTATTGTCTTTTTTTTAGTATTTTTTTGCTTTTTAGCACATAATAAGAGCAAAAGACTACACAAAAACATAATTTTATAACTACTAAAAGGGGAGATTTTTATGTCTATCACAAGTATATCCTTATCCTACGTATTTTTAGGAATAACGATTATTACAATAGGATTTTTCTTATATTTTAAAACCTTGTTAATTAAAACTTCCAAAAACAACGATAGCAGAGATAAGATAATTGGCAATATGAAAGACCCAATTAGTTGGACTCACAAAAATAATATTATGTCCTTTATATCATTATTTTGGGCTATAGTATCACTTGCCATATTTATATATTTAAAATTTTTCTTTGCTGCAGGCCTAATATCTATAATATATCCTTTTATATACCTAGCTCTTATTGTTTCTTCCTTACTTTTAATAAAAACAAAAAAGACGACTGCTAAATAGTCGTCTTTTTTATTGTATCTATAAAGTTTTTAAGTATTAATGCTGTTGTGCCCCATATTATATAATCATCAAACTTATAAAAATACTCTAAAATCTTTCCCTTGCCAAACTTGTAATCCTTCCCTCCCCTTATTAAATGGAATGGGAAGTCTTCTTTTAAATTAGGGCCTATTTCTAATTCATATAATAATGGTTCATTTTCAAGAAAAAACTTAATTGGAACTTTAAAAATGTGATCAACCTCTGCTTTATTGCAGCTTATGTCTTTCTTTTTACATTTTGCTACAAAAGCATATATTATAGAGTTATAGGGACTAATGAAGTAGTTCATTTCTCCCATATATTCTATTTCATCTTCATTTAAGCTTAGTTCTTCCATAACCTCTCTAATAGCAGCGACTTTAGGTTCTTCCTCTTTTTCCACTCGACCTCCTGGCAGACAAATATCTCCAGGCTGATTTCTTAAATTATTGGATCTAACCTCGAAAACCAGTTTAACTTCTCCCTCTTCTTCAATTAGAAGAAACATAACTGCACTTCTTTTATAATCTCCTATAATTTCAGGTGTATTATTTGAGAAAACCTTTTCAATCTTATCTATCATTTAAAATTCCTCTAAATTACAGATTATATTTTGCTAATATTTCATCTATAAACTTGCCATTTTCGTAAAATAATTCACCATCAGCATAAACTTTTCCACCTTGTCTCATATCGCAAAGCATATCCCAATGAATAGATGATCTGTTTTGACCACCAGCATCAGCCATAGAATCTCCAATAGCCATGTGAATAGTTCCACCAATCTTTTCATCAAATAACATGTTTCTTGTGAATTTTTTGATACCATAGTTTGTTCCTATAGCAACCTCTCCGAATCTACAAGCCCCATCATCAGTAGCAAGTAGTGCATGAAGCAAGTCTTCTCCCTTTTTAGCTGTTGCCTTAACAACCTTTCCATTCTCAACTTCTAGTTTAATCCCTTCAATTTCTTTACCGGAATATATTCCTGGGAAGCTAAATTCAATATGTCCATTTACTCCATCCTCAACTGGTGATGTGAATATTTCTCCGTCAGGAAAATTAACTCTTCCATCGCAGTTTATCCACTTTCTTCCGCTTATATTAGCCTTAATATCAGTTCCTTCTGATATTATATGAAGTTCATTTTTTGTATCTAAGTATTTTATCCATCTTTCTTGCTCTGCACTAATTCTTTTCCATTCAGCTATTGGATCTTCTTTATCTAATAATCCAGCGCCAAATACAAACTCTTCATATTCACTTAGGCTCATAGATGCCTCTTGAGCGTCAGCGTAAGTAGGGAATTGTGTTCCGCACCATCTTAATGAGCCATTTCCCATTTTTTCTGAATAAACCTTTCTCCAGCTTCCTGCACCCTTTGCAGACAATTGAATTCTTTTTGAATCAACATTTGAATTAGCTTTAGTATTTCTTGTTCCCCAAGCTGTAAGCCAAACATCTGCCTTCTTTAATGTATTTTCCATAATAAAATTCTCTTCCTGAAGCTGCTCTTCAGTGCTGTATTTAAGTTTAACTTCGTTAACCTCTTGATTATTAAGTAATGTTTCTACATGAGCGCCAGCCTTTACAGCTTCTTTTACAACCTCAACCATCCAAGGTGCAGCTACATCTTCACTCATAACAAATACAAAATCACCTGGTTTTACTTCTGCTGAATAGTTAACTAATAAATTAGCTAATTTATTTAATCTGATATCTGCCATTTGACCTTCCTCCTAATTTACATTATAACAAGTATATTTTACCAAAACTTATTGGTATGCACAACAATTACATAATAATATATCTTCTATTATCCTTTTGTAAATTCTTAAACCATATCTTCAAATTTATTAATATTAAATTTTTCTCCAAAGCTAACTAGAAATACCCCTAATATAATTACAACACTTCCTAAAACCTGCCATATGGTTATATTTTCTTTTAATAAAAGCCTGGCACATATTAGTGTCACTATTGGCTGAAGATTTATATATGTAGTAACAATGGTTGCTCCTAAATGTTCTAAGCAATAAATATATATTATATATCCAATACAAGAACATAATACTGCTAGAAACACTGTATTTCCAATAACCTTAGGAGACGGTAAGAATAAATGATTAAAAAATAATGAAGGACTTAAAAATAAGCATCCCCAAATAATTTGATGAGTAGTTACTGTTATACTCTTATAACTTCCTTTAAACTTACTAGTAATTATATTGTATACTACCCAAGTCAGTGCTGCAGCAAGCGCCATTAAATCTCCCCATGTACCTGCAGAAAATAAGCTAATTCTTTCCTTAGAGGCGATAATTATTACTATCCCAATGGCACTTAAACTAGCTCCTGATAGCTTTAAAAATGTTATTCTTTCCTTAAAAACTATCCTTTGAGAAATCAATGTAAACACTGGTATAGATGAAATTAATACTGCAACATTAGAAGCAGATGTATATAGCACTGAATAATTTTCAAAAAAGAAATAGAATGCAACGCCAGTTAGTCCACTTAATGCCATTAACAATCTATCTTCCTTTAATATTTTCTCCTCAGGATATTTTGTCTTCAGTATAATAAACAAAATGATTGCTGCTATAGTAAAACGGTAAAAAGCTGATAATGTTGGATCGATCTCCGCTACAATTATCTTAATGCTTAAATATGACACTCCCCAAATGATCATAAGAAGCATTATTAACAAATGTGCTATTCTTTTGTTTTTCACTATAATTCCCCCTCTTATTATGGTTTTATTTCTGAATTTTATAAAAGTTTATCTTATAAGTACAGGTTGATTATATCGAAATATGAATATATTTACAATTACTATTTATTTATTATAGTTATTTGAGTTATTATAACATTTATACTATAATGGGCATGTATAGAAAACCAAAGAAGAAAGGATAATTTTCATGTCAAAAGAAAGAATTTTTATTAAAGTTGAAGGCATTGTTCAAGGAGTAGGCTTTAGACCTTTTGTATACAATTTAGCTATTTCCTTAAATTTGAATGGGTGGGTAAATAACAATTCTGAAGGTGTTTACATAGATATTGAAGGTGATACTGACAAGGTTGTAAGTTTTATGAGGAACTTAGAGCAAAATCCACCTCCACTTTCCAGAATAGAAAATATCACTAGTTCGTCATTGCCTATGTGCAATTATTCAGCATTTACTATTAAAGAAAGTGAAAAAAGCCAAAATAGTATTACCTTAATTTCACCTGATATAGCAACCTGCGATGATTGTACAAAAGATATATTAGACCCTAATAACAGAAGATATAAATATCCCTTTACCAACTGCACCAATTGTGGTCCTAGATTTTCTATCATTAAATCTATTCCCTATGATAGGGATAAAACAACAATGAAGGATTTTATAATGTGCAGTGAATGTGAGGATGAATATACTAATCCTTTAGACAGAAGATTTCATGCTCAACCAAATGCCTGCAGCGAATGCGGCCCTAAGGTTTGGCTTGAAGATAATAAAGGAATGGAAATTAGTTCAGCAATTGATCCTATCGCTTTTGCTCAAAAGCTGCTTACTGAAGGTAAAATATTAGCTATCAAAGGCCTTTGCGGGTTTCATCTTGTTTGTAATGGAAAAAATGATAGAGCTGTCAGCCTTCTTAGGGAAAGAAAGCTTCGTCCTCATAAGCCCTTTGCAGTTATGATGAAGGATATAGCTGCTGCATCAAAATATTGTATGATAAATTCCTTAGAGGAAGATTTACTTACAGGCATAAGAAAACCTATAGTGCTTCTAAATCAGAAAGCGGAATATAATTTACCTGAAAGCATAGCACCAAACCAAAAAACACTTGGAGTTATGCTGCCATATACTCCCCTTCACCAATTACTATTTAATGAAGATATTGAAGTTTTAATAATGACAAGTGCTAATATATATGGTCTTCCCCTAGAGTATGATAATAAGAGTGCTAGAGAAAATCTTTCATCCTTAGTTGACTTCTTTTTAATGCATAATAGAGATATCTATATACCAGTGGATGACAGTGTAGTAAAGGTAGTTGATAATGAGCTTAGAATGATAAGAAGAGCGAGAGGATATGCTCCAGAACCTTTCAGAGTTAATTTAAATAATAAGATACTTGCTTGCGGACCAAATATGAAGAATACCTTCTCCATCTCGAAAGAAAACCTTCTATTTGTTAGTCAGCATAATGGTGATCTTGAGAATATTGAAACCTATAACCATTACAAAAGAAACATTGAACATTTTAAAGACATATTTTTATTTAGTCCGGATTATGTAGCTTGCGACCTTCACCCAAACTATACCTCAACTCACTACGCTGAAGAGTACGGTGTTAAAACAATATCAGTACAACATCACCATGCACATATCGCCAGCTGCTTAGTTGAAAATCACTTAGATAAAAAGGTAATTGGTATTGCATATGATGGCACTGGCTTTGGTACAGACAATAAAATATGGGGCGGAGAATTTTTAATATGTGATTTGAAATCCTTTACTAGGGCCGCTCATTTAGATTATGTTAAAATTCCTGGTGGGGAAAAGGCTATTGAAGAACCTTGGCGAATGGGAACATCCTATTTATATTCTGCCTTCGAAAAACTTGGTGCCTCAAATAATGAATACCTTAATGATACATTAGTTAAACTATATGGGTCCGAAGCTTCTGCCTTAATAAAAATATTAGATAAAAATATTAATTGCGTAGAAACCTCAAGTATGGGAAGACTTTTTGATGCTGTTTCAAGCATGTTAAACATAAGAAGAAAAGTTACTTATGAAGGTCAGGCTTCCATAGAACTAGAAGCAGTTATAGAAAGGGATTGTGAAGAGTATTATAACTACAGTATCTCCCATAATAGAGATAAAGACCTCTACAATATAGAAGTATACACAACAATATTAGATATACTTAAGGATTTAAATAATAATATTAGTGTTAGTACAATCTCCTCTAAATTCCATAATACAGTTATTCACTTTACTTTAGAAATGTGTAAAATACTTAGAGAAAAAACTAGAATAAATGATATTGTACTAAGCGGTGGAGTATTTCAAAACTCATATTTATTAGAAAAAACTATAAGAATTCTAAAAAGCTACGATTTCACAGTTTACTCCCATAATCAAATACCTTCTAATGATGGCGGAATATCTGTAGGTCAATTAGCTATTACTAATGAATTAATTAACTGCAAATGCAAATAAAACAATTACTTTTATATGTGGTAGAACCTATAATTAATAAAAAATAAGAGGACTTAAATCGTCCTCTTATTTTTATAAAAATTTATGATACTGCTGTTAATATATATCCATATCTATTTAATATAGGTACTGGGCTTATTTCCAAATCAACTACATCCAATTGTTTAATATCAAAAATTTCTATTATTTCCGAGTCCTTAGTTTTTATATAAGCATCATAGCAAACATTAAAAGGTATATCCATTTCATCCATACTATTTATTATGCTATAACTCTGTGGCTCCAGATACATGCTTTCATCAGTTATCTGTGCTACTTCCGTCTCTTCATCATAATCCGCTTTAATTGTCTCTGGTCTAATTTTTAGGCATTCAATGTTCTCTTCTGTGTTATTTATAAAGTATAGAGTGTATCCAAAATCAATAGGATCTTCTGGTTTATCTTTACATAGAACCATTAAGTATTTATTATCATTTTGTTGCATACAAAACCCCTCCTGATTTCTCTCTTAACAAATTGCTTGCTCGGAGAACCTTTAACCTAATTATACCATATAGCATATACTAATTCCACCTATATTTTGTATATTGTATAACACTTAGTTATGTATAACTCACATTAGAGTTATATTGTATATATATACAGTATATAGCCAGAATTATGCGCATTATATATACAGGCTACATTAATCACGGGAAGATTCTATTCATTCCACTCTGCCACAAAACTTTTGCTGAATATCCTATATTAGGGATCTCTCTTTTACATCACTTCCTTAATACTTAATTTTTTGATTTTTCATTTTATGAGCTGCAACTGGATACTGCTTCTCACTAAAGCCTGGTATAGTATATGTGAAAATTATTATTTTGTGCATAAATCTTACAAAAAATCCGCATTAATATAATCATTTATACTTGTAATAAAAAAATTTCTAAACCCATCAATAACACCTAAGCTTTCACTTTTATTTCCCACTAAATCATAATAATATTTCATGCTCTCTATTTCAACAGACAAGGAATCTAAAGGAAATCCTTCTCTATATATTTCATGCGGCTTATCTACAATATAAAATTTATCAGACCATATATCTTCACCGTCATATTTATAAATATTATTCGCATCCATTACTAAGCATATGGAATTCTTGTAATAGGCTGTCAGCTTGCCACCATATTTTAATGCTAAATTACTATAGTAACTAAGCATCTCTTTATATGTTAAATCATTTCCATGAATTCTCTTTATAAATACACCAGGCTGGTCCTCTTCATCAACACCCTCAAAATATAGTCCAGAATCACAAGAAAATATAGGTTCTTTAATCTGTTCAAAATAACATAGAGCTTTTTGAACTGCATTTGATAATGGATCTTTCCCCGTTTCCTCTGCTTCCTTTACTTTCATCTGGAGATTTTCAAGGCCAGTAATTGAAATATTAAGTCCCTCCAGCATCTTTTCCATACTCCTAAGCTTAGATGGATTATAGGTTCCGTATATCAAATTCATAATATCAATCCCTTTCTCCTTAGTATAAAGAAACATATTTATTGATTTTTAGGATAATCACCATATGTGGTTACCATTTTTAATATGATACCCTCCTGGTCATAAACTACTAAATAAACCCTTTCGCCTTTCTTTTTATAAAATTCAGGTTTAGAACTTAGCTTCCAATTTTCATTATCTATAGGTACCTTATTCCACCAATTTAAATCAATAACCTTATCATCTACTTTATCTAATCCCTTTGTCCATTTATTTATTGAAGCCTTATTTACCTTCATAGCAACACGCATGTCCCAATCAGAGGGACCTTTTATAAGACCTTTAGAATTATCTCTATATATAATTATATATTCAGTATCCAATATATCAGAGTAAAAAGTAAGATATTTTTTCAAAAATCCAACTTTATCAATACTTGATTTAAATTTAGTACTTGTTGTATTAGTACTCATTGATTTTTTCTCAACTGATTTATAGCATATTAGTCCAAATATAAACATAATGCTTATAAATAATACAGTAATTATAATTTTTTTCTTGCTCATATGATCTGCCCCTTCCAACCTGACCTCACTGTATATTAACCCATTCAGAGACCTGGCGTCTTCTGTTTTTTTCGTGTTATAGTTAATCATAACTAAACAAACAGATGAATATTATAGTTCTTTCATCATTAAGCTTTGCAAAGCAATTTTACAATCACGCAAGTGTTTACTTTCAGCTCTAATAATATTTATATCCATTATCTTTTGCCCTCTGCAGCTAACGATATTAATTTATATACATTTATTTCTTATTCTTCTTCTAAAATCAATTCCATAATTTCATTTTTTTCTTTAAAACCTTCACGTTCATAATAACTTACTGACCTTTCGCTAGGCCATACAAATAATAATTCTATTCCATTTTCTTTTGACCAAGCCACAGCTTCTTTAAGAAGTTGTGTACCAATGCCTTTATTTCTCCACTTTTCCTTTGTATGAACATTTGTTACATATCCAATCTCGGTAAATAATTTTTGTGGCTTAGGAACCTTTCTTATTTTATTTATATAAATATTTGCAACAATTTCATCATCCTCTTCGGCAACCCAGTACACCCAATTACCGCATTCCAATCCATTTATTAAAAAGGCCTTACATTCAATTATGAATTCACCCTTCTCCATATTTAAGCAATTGTTTTCCTCGAATTCATGCAACCATCTCATTTCTGCAAGAGAGTTCAAATCCTCTTCTTCCGCTAACCTATACTTCATCTCAAAACCCCTTTTAAAAAATACAAATTTATTTAAACCTAAAGGTATTATCTATAACTCCTGGAAGTATGCTGTACACCGATCTTCCCATCTTATTTTCAAAATACTCTTTAATTTCAAAGGTTGCCTTCCACTTAAGTGTTGTATATTCATTTATACCATGCCTCAGCGATGCTTCAACCATTCGTTTCTCAATAAGATAATAACCATCTATAAATGCTAAAGCATCGCATAGCTGTATAAGTCTATCATAATCATCATATTCAGCTTTTTCTAAATATTGTTTTATAAATTTGTACTCCTCCTCAGTGCAGTCCCATTTTCCAAAAGCAGATTTAATATCCTTACAATCAAAGGAGTGAGTAAGACATACCTTTGCTGCAGTGTAAAATCCTTTTTCCATTAAAAAATTATAACCGTCTAAACAATGCCTCATGCCTGTTACCCCAACTCTTCTGCCTATATCATGGAGCATCCCCATTATTAGCGCGGTATCTGAATCCATATTTCCACAGTTTTGCGCTATTAATTCTGCAGCTTTACCAGCATAAAGAGAATGTTCAACCCAAGTACCAGGATTCAACCTTCCTGCTTCCTTTAATAGCAATTCAGCCTCTAGTAGTGTAGGCATTCCTTTTATAATTTTTTCTTCCATCTTGTTCTCTCCCCTTGACAACTTTTAGATAAGTCATCCAAATCAATTTATTTATTCACTACAATGTCTCCATCTTTTATAACCATAGAAATGTTTCTTATGCAATTAATATCTGATAATGGATTGCCCTCTAATATTATTAAGTCTGCCCTTTTACCTACTTCAACTGTACCTATGTCATTTGAAGCATTGCATACCTCAGCACCATGCTTTGTTGCAGCAACTATAATTTCCATAGGTGTTAATCCACATTGCTGTAAAAGTTCAATTTCATTTAATGGCATTCCCAGTCTATACCAGGGTGCTTCTTCTTCAATAAAATCATCACCTAATGCTACCTTACCACCTGCTTTAATAAATCTCCTCAGGTTATTCATTGTATTCTCTAGTATTGGTGCCCCATACTTGTCTTGTATAAATTTAAATACAGTTAGTGTTGGTACACAGTAAATATTTTTCCCAATCATTTCATTGATTAAATCATCACTTAATCCATCATATACCATATGACCTGCATCATCTATACCAGCCCTCACAAGCACCTTGAGATTATGTCCTTGAGTTACATGAGCAGATACCTTAGCTCCTTTACTATGTGCCACATCACATATTTCTTTTAGTAACTCTTCCGATAATTTAGGTAATCCAAAAGTACTTGGATCCATTCCATCATCAAGCACAGTCTTTATAACCTTTATCCCCTTATTTAATATTTCATTTACCCTTTCTCTGGCCTCCTCTACATTGCTTACTGTAATAGGAGCTTGTCCCCC
>Ga0316601_100000027_pt1 | contig 51450 bp, 45 predicted proteins | sample OWC_soil_day5_no_FD_207663 | JGI IMG/M metagenome (GOLD analysis project Ga0316601, IMG submission 207663) | Wetland soil microbial communities from Old Woman Creek delta, Ohio, United States - OWC_soil_day5_noCT | ecosystem: Environmental > Terrestrial > Soil > Wetlands | place: USA: Ohio... | reverse complement strand
TGGCCGTGCCGTTGCGGCAGGGCGTGCATTGCCCGCAGGATTCGTGCTCGAAGAAACGCATCAGGTTGCGCGCCGCGCCCACCGCGCTGTCGTGCTGCGACAGCACCATCACCGCGGCCGAGCCGATAAAGCAGCCGTAGGGCTGCAGCGTGTCGAAGTCCAGCGGGATGTCGCCCATCGAAGCCGGCAAGATGCCGCCCGACGCGCCGCCCGGCAGGTAGGCGTAGAACTGGTGGCCCTCGGCCATGCCACCGCAATGCTCGTCGATCAGCTCGCGCATCGTGATGCCCGCCGGCGCCAGTTTAACGCCCGGGAACTTGACGCGTCCCGAGACCGAGAACGATCGCAGCCCCTTGCGTTCGTGGCGGCCCTGCGAGGCGAACCAGGCGCTGCCCTGCTCGAGGATGTCTCGCACCCAGTACAGCGTCTCGAAGTTGTGCTCCAGCGTCGGCCGGCCGAACAGGCCGACCTGCGCCACGTAGGGTGGGCGCAGCCGCGGGATGCCGCGCTTGCCTTCGATCGACTCGATCATCGCCGACTCTTCGCCGCAGATGTAGGCGCCGGCGCCACGCCGCAGCTCGATCTCGGGCATGCCCGGATAGGGCGGCTTGGCGCGCAGCTTGACCAGCTCGGCTTCGAGCAGCGCGCGGCAGCCGTGGTATTCGTCGCGCAGGTAGACGTAGATCTTGGCGATGCCCACGGCCCAGGCGGCGATCAGCATGCCCTCGATGAAGCGGTGTGGGTCGCGTTCGAGGTAGACGCGGTCCTTGAAGGTGCCGGGCTCCCCCTCATCGATGTTCACCGCCATCAGCCGCGGCGCCGGCTCGCTGCGCACGATGCGCCACTTGCGCCCTGCGGGGAAGCCCGCACCGCCCAGGCCGCGCAGCCCCGAGTCCTCGAGCGCCTTGATGACGTCGTCAACCTCGAGTTCGCCGGCGATGCAGGTGCGCAGCAGCGCATAGCCGCCTTCGTCCTTGTAGGCCTGCAGGTCGATGAAGCCGGCGGGCTCGTGCGTCGTGCATCCTGCTGCCACGGCCGAGGCCACCGCTTCGGCCGTGGCCGGCGCGACCGGGTGCTGGCCCACCACCGCGGCGGGCGCCTGCTCACAGCGACCGATGCAAGGCGCGGCGAGCACGCGCACCTCGGCGCCGAGCAGCGCCGGCAGGCGCGCCAGAAGCTGCTGCGCGCCGGCCATCTCGCAGGCCAGGCCGTCACAGACGCGCACCGTCAGACGCGGCGGCGCGGCGGCGCCTTCCTTGACGATGTCGAAGTGGTGATAGAAGCTCGCGACCTCGTAGACCTCGGTCTGCGCCAGGTCCATCTCACGCGCCAGCGCCGCCAGGTGGCGCGCGCTCAGGTAGCCGAAGTGGTCCTGCAGCTTGTGCAGGTACTCGATCAGCAGCTCGCGCGCCAGCGGGGCGGCGCCGAGCAGCCGCCGCAGCTCATCGCGCGCCTGCGGCTCGACCCGGCGGCCCTTGGGCGCCTCGCGACGGCGCTGGCGCGACGGGGCTTCCGCGCTGCTCGCGATGGGGATGACAGTTCGGTTCATCTGGCGCCCTCGGGAGGTTCGTTGGCGGCCGCGGGCGCGGCGGCCGCATCGGCCGGGTGCTGTCGCCCTGGCCGCGTTGCTCCGGCAGTGCCTAGAGCAACCCCGCGCCGCGCGCCCACTGGTACTTGGCGCCGAGGATCTCCACCGGAATCTCGGTCGAGTAGGCGTAGGCCGGGATGCCATGTTCGTAAAGATACTGCGCGGCTTCCTCGACCTCCACATCGCCGGCCAGCGACACCACCACCGGCTTGACCTTGCCCTTGGCGCGCATCTCCTCGATCACCTGCACCATGTTCGTCGCGAACACCATCGGCGGCGTGACGATGGTGTGCCAGTACCCGAGGATCAGCGCGTGGATGCGATCGTCCTCCAGGCCCAGACGCACGGTGTTCATGTAGGTGATCGGCGGCTCTCCGCCGGTGATGTCCACCGGGTTGCCGGCCGCGCCGAAGGGCGGGATGAACTTGCGGAACGCCGCGTCCAGGTCCTCGGGCATCGGCTTCAGCAGCTTCAGGCCGTTGTCGACGCAGGCGTCGGACAGCAGCACGCCCGAGCCGCCGGCGCCGGTGATGATGACCACGTTCTCGCCCTTGGGCGTGGGCAGGATCGGCACGCCGCGGGCGAAGTCGAGCATTTGCCGCAGGCTGCCAGCACGCACCACGCCCGACTGGCGCAGCACGTCGTCGTAGATCTTGTCGTTGCCGGCCAGCGCGCCGGTGTGCGAGCTCGCCGCCGCGGCGCCTGCCGAGGTGCGGCCGGCCTTCAGCATGATCACCGGCTTCTTCTTCGACACGCGCTTGGCCACCTCGGCGAAGGCGCGGCCGTCCTTCAGATCCTCGCAATGCTGCGCGATGACCTTGGTGTTGTCGTCCTGCTCGAAGAACAGCAGCAGATCGTCCTCGTCGATGTCGCTCTTGTTGCCCAGTCCGACGATCGCCGAGACGCCCATCTTGGCCGAGCGCGAGAAGCCGATGATCGCCATGCCGATGCCGCCGGACTGCGACGACAGCGCCGTCGAGCCCTTGACGTCATAGGCGGTGCAGAAGGTGGCGCACAGGTTGGCCGGCGTGTAGTAGAAGCCGTAGATGTTCGGCCCCATCATGCGGATGTTGTACTTGCGGCCGATCTCCACCAGTTGCTGTTGCCCCTCGTGGTTGCCGGTCTCGGCGAAACCTGAGGGGATCAGCACCGCGCCGGCGATGCCCTTCTCGCCGCATTCGGTCAGCGCGCCAGCCACCAGCTTGGCGGGGATCGCGAACACCGCCGTGTCGATCTCGCCCGGCACGTCCTTGACGCTCTTGTAGGCTTTGCGGCCCATGATCTCGGCCGACTTCGGGTGGATCGGGATGATCTCACCCTGGTAGCCGCCGTTGATCAGGTTCTTCATCACCGAGTTGCCGATCTTGCCGGTCTCGTCGGAGGCGCCGATCACCGCCACCGCGCGCGGCTTCATGATGCGGTTCATCGACTTGACGATATCGGCCTCGGCGGGCCGGTGCCGCGCCGGCGCCGGGTTGAAGTTGCAGACGATGCGCACGTCGGCCGCGACCGCGCCGCTCTTGCTGGCGAAGATCGGGTTCAGGTCCATCTCGGCTATTTCGGGAAAGTCGCTGACCAACTCGCTGACGCGCACGATGATGTCGGCCAGCGCGTCGCGGTTGACCGGGTCGCCGCCGCGCACGCCCTTCAGCATCTCGGCCGCCTGGATGCCGTCGAGCATCGACAAGGCATCGTCGCGTGTCGTCGGGGCGAGGCGGAAGGTCACGTCCTTCAGCACCTCGACCAGCACGCCACCCAGGCCGAAGGCGACCAGCTTGCCGAAGCTGCCGTCGGTGACCGCGCCGACGATCACCTCTTGCCCGCCCTGGATCATCTGCTGCACCTGCACGCCGTCGATCTTGGCGTCGGACTTGTAGCGCCTGGCGTTGGCGATGATGGTGTCGTACGCCTTGGCCGCATCGTCCCCGCCCTTGACGCCGACGATCACGCCGCCGGCCTCGGTCTTGTGCAGGATGTCGGGGCTGACGATCTTCATCACCACCGGGCCGCCCATGCCCGCGGCCAGTGCCGTGGCCTGTGCCGCGCTGTTGGCCAGACCTTCGCTCGGCACCGCGATGCCGTAGGCATCGCACACCTGCTTGCCTTCCGGCGCCGTGAGCGCATCCCGCCCGCTGCTGCGCAGCGCATCGAGAATCTGGCGAACCTTGGCCTTGTCCTTGTTCATGACGGTTTCCTGTTGAAGCTCAGATGATCTTGGCCTCGCGCAGCGCGGCGATATCGCCGGCTGCGTAGCCGAGTTCGGCCAGCACCTCGTCGGTGTGCTCGCCCAGCAACGGCGACCGCGTGACCTCGGTAGGACTGTCGGACAGCTTGATCGGGTTGCCCACCGACAGGTATTTGCCGCGTGTCGGGTGGTCGATCTCGACCACGGTGCCGGTGGCGCGCAGCGCCGGCTCGTGCGCGATCTCCTTCATTGACAGGATCGGGCCGCAGGGGATGTCGTACTTGTTCAAAAGCTCCATGGCCTCGAACTTGGTCTTGGTCATGGTCCATTCCTCGATGCGCTCGAAGATGCGCTTCAGGTGCGGCAGCCGCGTCTGCGGCGTGGCGAAGGCCTCGTCGGTGATCCAGTCTTCCTGGCCAATGACCTTGCAGATCGAGGCCCACACTGGCGCCTGCGTGATGAAGTAGATGTAGGCGTTGGGGTCGGTCTCCCAGCCCTTGCACTTCAGGATCCAGCCCGGCTGGCCGCCGCCGGAGGCGTTGCCGGCGCGCGGCACGGCATCGCCGAACTCGCCGTCGGGGTACTGCGGATATTCGGTGAGCTTGTGCACGCGCTCCAGGCGCTGCTGGTCGCGCAGCTTGACGCGGCACAGGTTCAGCACGCCGTCTTGCATCGCCGCCAGCACCTTCTGGCCGCGCCCGGTGCGGTTGCGCTGATACAGCGCCGCAACGATGCCCAGCGCCAGGTGCAGCCCGGTGCCCGAATCGCCGATCTGCGCGCCAGTGACCATCGGCGGGCCGTCATCGAAGCCGGTCGTCGAGGCCGAACCGCCGGCGCACTGCGCCACGTTCTCGTAGACCTTGCAGTCCTCATACGGTCCCGGGCCGAAGCCCTTGACCGAGGCCATGATCATGCGCGGGTTCAGCTCCTGAACGCGCTCCCAGGTGAAGCCCATGCGGTCGAGCGCGCCCGGCGCGAAGTTCTCGACCAGCACGTCGCAGTCCTTGATCAGCCGTTCGACGATCTCCTTGCCCTTCGGGTCCTTGGTGTTGACGGTGATCGAACGCTTGTTGTGGTTCAGCATCGTGAAGTACAGGCTGTCCACGCCAGGGATGTCGCGCAGCTGGCCGCGCGTAGCATCGCCTTCGCCGGCCTTTTCCAGCTTGATCACGTCGGCGCCGAACCAGGCCAACAACTGCGTGCACGTGGGCCCCGACTGCACGTGCGTGAAGTCGAGGATGCGCACACCATCGAGCGCTTTGCTCATCGAGATGCTCCTATCGCGGGTTTCAGATTCGGTCGGATCTCAGGCGCTGGACGAAGCAGCGGCCTGGCGTTGCGGATTCAGGTTGGTGATGCGCCCGCTCTCGGTGCCGGCGGTCTCGTCGATGATCGCATTGATTAGCGTCGGCTTGCGCGAGCGGATCGCCTGCTCCATGCCCTGGCGCAGCTCGGCCGGCGTCGTCGCGTACACACCGACACCGCCGAAGGCCTCGATCAGCTTCTCGTAGCGCGCGTCCTTGACGAAGACCGTGGGCGCGACGTCGCTGCCGCCGCCGAGGTTCTTGTCGGTGCCGCGATAGACGCCGTTGTTGTTGAGGATGACCACGCACACCGGGAGCTGGTAGCGGCAGATGGTCTCGACCTCCATGCCGCTGAAGCCGAAGGCGCTGTCGCCCTCGATCGCGATCACCGGCTGGCCGATCTCGACCGCGGCGGCGACGGCGAAGCCCATGCCGATGCCCATCACGCCCCACGTGCCGACGTCGATGCGCTTGCGCGGCTTGTACATGTCGACGATGGCGCGCGTGAAGTCCAGCGCGTTGGCGCCTTCGTTGACCAGCATGGCGTCGGGGTTCGCCTTGACGATGTCGCGCACCACGTTCAGCGCGCTGTGGAAGTTCATCGGCTTCGGATCCTTGGCCAGGGTGTCGGCCATCTTCGCGACGTTCTTGTTGCGGCGTTCGGCCACCGCCTGCACCCAGTCGGCCGGCGCCCGCGGCCAGTCGGCGCCCATGCCGGCGAGTAATGCGCTGACGCACGAACCGATGTCGCCGACCAGCGGCGCGTCGATGCGAACGTTGCTGTCGGCCTCGGTCGGCGAGATGTCGATCTGGATGAACTTCTGGCCGCCCCAGGCCTTGGCATCCTTGCCGCCCCAGGTCTTGCCCTTGCCATGCGACAGCAGCCAGTTCAGTCGCGCGCCGACCAGCAGCACAACGTCGGCCTCGGGCAGCACGAAGGATCGCGCTGCCGACGCCGACAGCTCGTGCGTGTCGGGCAGCAGCCCCTTGGCCATCGACATCGGCAGGTAGGGGATGCCGGTGCGCTCAACCAGCGCACGCACTTCGGCATCGGCGCGCGCGTAGGCCGCGCCCTTGCCGAGCAGGATCAGCGGCTTCTTCGCGCTCTTCAGCAGATCGAGCGCGCGCTGTACCGCCTCGGATGCCGGGATCTGGAGCGGTGCCGGGTCGACGACCTCGATCAGCGAGCGGCGCCCGGCCGCGGCGTCCATGGTCTGCGCAAACAACTTCGCTGGAAGGTCCAGGTACACGCCGCCGGGACGGCCCGAGACCGCGCTGCGGATCGCCCGCGCGATGCCCACGCCGATGTCCTCGGCATGCAGCACGCGGAAGGCCGCCTTGCACAGCGTCCTGGCGATGGCGAGCTGATCCATCTCCTCGTAGTCGCCCTGCTGCAGGTCGACGATCTCGCGCTCCGAAGAACCGCTGATGAGGATCATCGGGAAGCAGTTGATCGTGGCGTTGGCCAGCGCCGTCAGGCCGTTGAGGAAGCCCGGCGCCGACACCGTCAGGCACACGCCGGGCTTGCCGGTCAGGAAGCCGGCGATGGCCGCCGCATTGCCGGCGTTCTGCTCGTGGCGGAAGGAGATGACGCGCATGCCTTCACCCTGCGCCTTGCGCGTCAGATCGGTGATCGGGATGCCCGGCAGGCCATAGAGGGTGGTGATGCCGTTGAGCTTGAGCGCATCGATGACGAGGTGGAAGCCGTCGGTCATCGGGGACTCTTCGGTGGCGGCCGCTACGGGCGCGAGGATGGCTGACATGGCACGCTCCGGGGTGCAGCTTGGGAACTGAGGGCTATGGTAGAAACGACGTTCGCACTTCTCCGTTGACCACGGTCAAGATTCGAAAATTGGCCGTCTGTCGGGGCAATGGAACGATGATCTCGCTTGCGCAGCACCCCGAAAGAACCATCATCCGTCTGCAGCTGCGGCAGAACGTCATGCTGAAGAAGATGAGCGAAGCCGAGCGGGACGAGCTCGCGCAACTGTTGTCCATCGTGGACTGCGCCAAGGGCGAACATCTGCTGCACCAGGGGGTGCACGACATGGAGCAGTACTTCCTGCTCGAAGGCATCCTCAAGCGCGTGGTCGCCAACGCCGATGCCAAGGAAATGATCCTGCGCTTCACCGACGAGCACGGCATCGAGACCAGCTACGCCGCCTGGCGGCTGAACACGCCGACGCCCTACGCCATCGTCAGCGTCACCAAGGCGCGGGTCGCCAAGCTGGCGATGCCACAGTGGGTGGAGTTCCTCGACCGGCACCCGCACTTCAAGGCCGAATTCGAGTACGAGATCATGCGGCTGATGAGCGAGATCATGGCGCACACCATCACGCTGCACCTGCTCGACGCGCCGGGGCGCGTGCACCGCTTCATGCGCAAGCACGGCGAGCTCGCCGAGCGCATCCCGAAGAAGGAGCTGGCGGCCTATCTCAACCTCTCCGCAGAGACCCTGTCGCGTCTGAAGCAGCGCGGCAAAATCTGAAGCGCTTTTCACTGTCGGGCCGAAGGGAACAGTTTCGAGCGCGCCATGACGCGCAGCTGGTCGTCGACCGACTGCACGCCGGGCACTGCAGCGCAGACCTGCAGTGCAGCGGCCTTCTCGCCGGCGTCGGCGACGATGCCACGCAGCGTGACGCGGCCGTCGATGCTGTCGATGGTGATGTCCACGCCATCGGTGGCCTCGTGCGCCCGCAACGCGGCGCGTACGCGCGCCGACAGCGCCATGCCCTGCAGCAACGCACGCGACGCCTCGGTTTCGGCGAACTCGGGCCGTGCCAGCAGGCCCTTGATCATCTGCACGCAGGTGTCCACCGACAGCCGGTCGGTGTTGAGCACCATGTCGAACAGCACCGGCTCGTTCCAGGTGACGCCGAACTGGTCGTGCATGCGCGTCGCATTGGCCTGGTCGCTGCGGCGGATCTCGGCCTCGGCGACGCCGCGGTCGTCGGTGTCGATCTGCTCCATCAGCCAGTCGACGCGCTTGTCGAAGGGCCGCATGATGCGGATGCAGGGCACATGCGGCACCGGTCGCAAGAGCTGCGTCGCGCCCCAGCCGCGGATGACGACATTGCCCTTGGCGGCCGCCTCGAGCACCTCTTCGGCCGAATAGAGCGCCATCGCGTTGCGGTCGGCGCGCAGCCGCTCCAGCGCGCCGGCCTTGCCGCCGCGCAGGCGGTTGATCAGGCTGCGCGAGACGTGCATCTTCTCGGCGACGCGCTCGGCGACCTCATGCTGCAGCGTCGCCAGGTGCAGCTCGGCGGCCAGCTGTTCGGCGATGTCCTGGGCCAAAGAGCCCATTCCCTGCGTCAGTGCGATGACAGGCATGTGATTTCCTTTCGCTCAGTCCACCGGACGTTGCGCGGCGAGATCGTCGACCTTGGGCGTGCGCACCAGCGCGATCAGCTTCGAGATCAGCGGCCAGAACAGCATCAGCATGGCCAGCGTGGTGATCGTGCCGACCAGCGGGTTGGCCCACATGATGTTCACCTCGCCCTGCGACATCAGCATCGCCTGGCGGAACGAGTCCTCGGCCTTGTCGCCCAGCACCAGCGCCAGCACCAGCGGCGCCAGCGGATAGTCGAGCTTCTTGAAGACGTAGCCCATGACGCCGAAGACCAGCATCAGCCAGATGTCGAGCATCGCGTTGTGCACGGTGTAGGAGCCGATGGCGCAGATGACGATGATCACCGGCGCGATGATCGAGAAGGGGATGCGCAGGATCGACGCGAACAGCGGCACCGTCGACAGCACCACGATCAGGCCGACCAGGTTGCCCAGGTACATGCTGGCGATCAGGCCCCAGACGAATTCCTTCTGCTCGACGAAGAGCAGCGGACCTGGCTGCAGGCCCCATATCAACAGGCCGCCCAGCAGGACCGCGGCCGTCGGTGAACCCGGGATGCCCAGCGCCAGCATCGGCAGCAGTGCGCTGGTGCCGGCGGCGTGGGCCGCGGTCTCCGGCGCGACCACGCCCTCGACCTCGCCGGTGCCGAACTTGGAGCCGTTGCGCGAGAACTTCTTGGCCAGGCCGTAGCTCATGAACGACGCCGGCGTCGCCCCGCCCGGGGTGATGCCCATCCAGATGCCGACCAGCGAGCTGCGCACCGAAGTGACCCAATAGCGCGGCAGTTCCTTCCAGGTCTGCCACACCACCTTGGCGTTGATGCGGGCCGACTTGCCCGAGAAGTTCAGCCCCTCCTCCATCGACAGCAGGATCTCGCCGATGCCGAACAGGCCGATCACCGCGATCAGGAAGTCGAAGCCGCGCATCAACTCGGTCAGGCCGAAGGTCATGCGCAGCTGGCCCGTCACCGTGTCCATGCCGACCGCGGCCAGCGCGAAGCCCAGCGCCATGGCCACCAGGATCTTGAAGGGGTTGCCCTTGCCCATGCCGACAAACGAACAGAAGGTCAGCAGGTAGACCGAAAAGAACTCGGGCGCGCCGAACTTGAGCGCGAACTTGGCGACCAGCGGCGCCAGAAAGGTGATCATCAGCACCGCGACGAAGGCACCGATGAAGGACGAGGTGAACGCCGCCGTCAGGGCCTCGCCGGCACGGCCCTTCTGTGCCAGTGGGTAGCCGTCGAAGGTGGTGGCCACCGACCAGGGCTCACCGGGGATATTGAACAGGATCGAGGTGATCGCACCGCCGAAGAGTGCTCCCCAGTAGATGCACGACAGCATCACGATGGCCGAGGTGGGAGACATCGAGAAGGTCAGCGGCAGCAGGATCGCCACGCCGTTGGCGCCGCCCAGGCCCGGCAACACGCCGATCAGCACGCCGAGGATGATGCCGATGAACATCAGGCCGATGTTCATCGGTGTCAGCACGACGGCAAAACCGTGCATCAGTGCGCCGATTTCTTCCATGACTGTGGGCTCCTGTTGGCCTGTCGCGGTGGCTCAATAGCCGAGGAAGCTCAAGGGCTCGAGTGCGCCCTTGTACAGAGGCACCTTGAACCAGATCTCGAACATCGCGAAGAACACCACGTTCACGAGCACGCCGATGACGATGCTCTTGAGCACCGGATACTTGCCTAAAACGATCATGAACAGCGCGATGAACAATGCCGAGGCCAGGTACAGGCCGAGCAGCATGATTGCGCCGACATACACCGCCGAGGGCAGCAGCACCGACAGCACCTGCTTGAGCTGCACGCTGTCGACGAAGGTCCCGGTGTCGGTGGCGCGGGCACGGATCGACTGCACGAAGATGGCCGCGCCGCACACTGTCAGGATCAGGCCGATGTAGAAGGGAAAGTAGCCCGCACCGGGGCCGTCGCTGCCCCAGTCCGCGCCGAGCCGGCGCGCCTCGTAGATGACGACGCCGCCGACCAGCATCACGCAGGCCGCGACCACGGCATCCACGGTCGAGTTGCGGGCCATCGGACGGCCCTGCGATCCTTCGCCTGACGGTTCATTCGACATGTCGTACTCCCAGAAGCGGACGCAAGTATCCACGCCCGCCGTTCGACGCGGGCGGATGGCAGGCAATCAGCGGGATGTGCGCCGGGATGGTCAGCCAGCCCGTCGCGCGGGCTCAGGGTTTGGCCAGGAAGCCGGCTTCGGTCATCAGAGTCTTGTGCAGCTTCTCGTTCTCCTCGAGCCACTTGACGAAGTCCGGCCCGCTGAGCGCGGTCTGGTTGAAGGCGCCCTTCTCCATGAACTCCTTCCACTCCGGCGTCTCGCGCACCTTTTTCAACAGGTCCAGGTAGTAGGCCTGCTGGTCCGGCGTCACGCCCGGGGCCATGAAGATGCCGCGCAGCATGACGTAGTCGGTGGGCACGCCGGATTCCTTGCAGGTGGGAATGTCGGCCCAGGACTGCGTGGCCGTGACCTTCTCCTTGTAGGGCATGCGCGTGTCGTCAAACACGCACAGCGGGCGCAGCGCGCCGGCACGCCATTGGGCCACCGCCTCGATCGGGTTGTTCACCGACGAGTCGATGTGCTTGCCCACCAGCTGCACCGCGACGTCGCCGCCGCCCTTGAAGGGCACGTAGATGAACTTGGTGCCGGTGGCCTTCTCCAGGCCGACGGTGATGATCTGGTCCTCCTGCTTGGAGCCCGTGCCGCCCATCTTCATCTTGTTCGGGCCGGCGGCCTTGGTGGCGGCCGTGTACTCGGAGGCCGTCTTGTAGGGCGATTCGGCGTTGACCCACAGGACGAACTGGTCGAGCGCCAACATGGTCACCGGCGTCATCTCCTTCCAGTTGAAGGGCACACCGGTCGCCAGCGGCGTGGTGAACAGGTTGGACAGCGTGATGATGATCTTGTGCGGGTCGCCCTTGGCACCTTTGACGTCGAGGAAGCCCTCGGCGCCGGCGCCGCCGGACTTGTTGATGACGACCATCGACTCCTTCATCAACTTGTTCTTGACGATGATGCCCTGGATCAGCCGGGCCATCTGGTCGGCACCGCCGCCGGTGCCGGCCGGCACCACGAACTCGACCGCCTTGGTCGGCTCCCAAGCAGCCTGCGCGGCCCCGCACAGCGCGAACGCGGCGGCCGAACCGACCGCGCAGCGGGCGAAGGCCGCGAGGCGGCGGGACAGGGGCTTGGAAGAGAGGGGGGTAGGCATCGGTAGTCTCCTGATGGGGTCGACGAAGGACTTGCTGGGATCGCCCCTCGAGAGGGCTTGCCGTCTTTCGCATTGCGGCGGCATGGTCAAGCATGCGCGGAAGGATCACCATTGACCGCAGTCAAGAATCAGGGTGAACCCCAACCGCGCCGCTGCACCATGCATTCGACGCTATCGCATCACGGCAGCCCGTGAGCGTACACGCCCCACGGCCCTGGCGATGGCCTCGGAAACACGGAGCCACGAGATCGATCTTGCGTGCATCTGCGCAGCGCGGTGCTTTTGCGCACCAACATGCAGCGCACGCAGCACACGATGGGGCGCAAGGCTGCACGCTGCCGCGGTGCAGCTTTCCATAGAATTCACCCACATGCGCTCCCGCCGCCGCTTCATGTGCTGCCTGGCTGCCCTGCCCCTGACACGGGCCTGGGCCCTGGACGCGCCGACCGGCCCGATCGTGCTCACCGTCACTGGCCGGCTGCGCCTGCCCAATGCCGGCGCGCAGGCCCATTTCGACATGGACATGCTCGAACATCTGCCGCAGCACAGTTTCGTGACGCGCACCCCGTGGTACGCGATGCCGCACAAGTTCACCGGCCCACTGCTGCGCGACGTGCTCGCCGCCTGCGGTGCGCAGGGCAGCAACGTGCGCGCCATTGCGCTCAACGACTACCGCGTCGACCTGCCCTTCGAGGACGCGCAGCGCTTCGACGTCCTGCTGGCGCGGCTGCTCGACGACAAGCCGATGGCGGTGCGCGACAAGGGCCCGCTGTTCATCGTCTATCCCTTCGATTCCAGCCCTGAACTGCGTAGCACGGTCTACTACAGCCGATCCGCATGGCAACTGAAGTCGCTCGAGGTGCTGTAGTCCCGCCCGCCAGCGAGCCGGCGCCTGCGCCGCGGGCACGCCGTTTCACGCTCCTCGGCCTGATGGGCGTGGCGCTGGCACTGGTGGTGGCCGCAGTGGCGCTGGTGCAGGCGCGCCAGTTCGCGCTGCTCAAGCATACGGTCACCTACCAGGACGACTACGTGGTGTTGAGCCTGTACCAGGTGGAGGCCGAGTACCTGCGCCTGCGCGAACAATGGGCCACCGCCCTCCACGACGGCGACGGCCTGGACCGCGCCGCGCTGCAGCTGCGCTACGACATCTGGGTCAGCCGCGTCGGGCTGTTGCACAACGAGCGCACGGCCCGGTTGATGGTTGGCAACGCCGACTACGCCGAGCCGCTGGGCAAGATGGATGCGTTCATCGCTCGTGCCGACAGCTTGCTGGGCACGTCCCAGCCCCTGCCGGTGAACGCGGCCTCGCTGGCGACGCTGAAGCCGGAGCTGGACGCATTAGGGGCGCCGATCCATTCGATGACGCTGAGCGCCTCGCATCATGTGTCTCAGCAGATCGCCGAGCGCAACAGCGCCGTGCGCCGGCACAACCAGGTGGCGCTGGCCCTCACGGTATTCCTGTCGCTGCTGGTGCTGGCCTTCGGGCTGATGGCCATGCGCCAGATGCGGCTGCTGGGCGAGCGCCAGCGCGCGCTGGTCGACCTGACCGCGCACCTGCGCGAGGCCCGCCGCCAGGCCGAGGCCGCCAGCGAGGCCAAGAGTGTCTTTCTCGCGAACATGAGCCACGAGATCCGCACGCCCTTCCACGGATTGCTGGGCATGCTCTCGCTGCTGCGCGACGCCGGGCTGAACGCGCGCCAGGTCGACTACCTGCGCACCGCCACCGAATCCGCCGACCACCTGCTGACGATCCTGAACGACGTGCTGGACATGTCGCTGCTCGAATCCGGCCGGCTGACGCTGACCGAAGAGCCGGTGGACCTGCGCGACCTGCTGCGCGAGGTCGAATCGCTGATGCGGCCGCAGGCTCAGCTCAAGTCGCTGGCGCTGCACATCGACGCCGACCCCGGCGTGCCCGAAAAGGTGCGTGCCGACCGCACCCGCGTCAAGCAGATCCTGTTCAACCTGGTGAACAACGCGGTGAAGTTCTCCGATCGCGGTGTGGTCGTGGTCGACCTGCACCGCGCCTATGCCGACGACGGCAAAGAGCAGCTGGAGTTCGTCGTCACCGACACCGGCATCGGCATGGACCAGGCCACGCTGGAGCGGCTGTTCAAGCGCTTCTCGCAAGGCGACGAGTCACGCTCGCGGCGCCACGGCGGCACCGGGCTTGGCCTGGAGATCTCGCGCAGCCTGGCGCAGTTGATGGGCGGCAACGTCACGGCCAAGAGCGTCCCCGGTGAGGGCAGCAGCTTCAGCTTTCGCATGCCCCTGCATGCCATCGCGCCGGCACCCAAGGCCGAGCTACCCGTGGCCTCGGCGGCCGACCCGGCACTGGCAGGCATGGCCTCGTTGCGCGTGCTGGTGGCCGAGGATCACCCGGTCAACCGGCAGTACATGGCCGCGCTGCTGGAAGGCATGGGCCACCGGCCCTTCTTCGCCGGCAACGGCCTGGAAGCCGTGCAGGCCATCCGTGAGCAGCGCTTCGACATCGTGCTGATGGACCTGCACATGCCACTGCTCGACGGCGTGGGCGCCACGCTGTCGATCCGCGGGCTGCCCGATGGCGTGGCCGCCACCGTGCCGATCATTGCGCTCACCGCCGATGCCTTCGCGCAGACCCGCGAGCGCTGCCTGATGGCCGGCATGAACGACTTCCTGGCCAAGCCGGTCAGCCCGGAACGCCTGTCGGCCATGCTCCGACGCCTGTTCGGCGGCGCCCATGGCCCCGAAACGGCACCTGTGGGTGCCACCGAGCCGCCGGCAGCCGGGCCCACGCCGGTGGTGCTGGACCGCGCCACGCTCAACGCCGCGCTGCGCGCCATGCCGCGCGAACGCCTGGCGCACCTGCTGCAGAGCTTCTTCGAAGAAGGACCGGAGATGGTGGAACGGCTGCGCGTGGCGCTGCGCGACGGCCAAGCGCTGGACCTGCGCGTCAATGCCCATGCGGCACGCGGCGCGGCGCTGAACTTCGGTCTGAGCGCGTTGGCGCAGACGGCGCAGGCGTTGCACGAAGGTGCGACGCACGTGCCGGCGCACGAGATCGCCCGGCTGATTCAGCGCTTCGAACAGCTGCTGACGGCCAGCCGCGAGGCCTGCGAGGCCGCCGGACTGTTGGAACCTGTCACAGAATGACGGGTTCGGGCTCCAGGCGGATGCCGAAGCGGCCGTAGACGCTTTCCTGGATGGCGCGGGCCAGCGTCAACACCTCGGCGCCGATGGCGCCGCCGCGGTTCACCAGCACCAGCGCCTGGCGCTCGTAGACCCCCGCTCGGCCGATGGACTTGCCCTTCCAGCCGCAGGCATCGATCAACCAGCCCGCGGCCAGCTTGGCGCTGCCGTCGGGCATCGGGTAGTGCACCACCGACGGGTCGCGGCCGATGATGTCTCGGCACTGCTCGGCGCTGACCACGGGGTTCTTGAAGAAGCTGCCGGCATTGCCGATCTGCAGCGGGTCAGGCAGCTTCGCGCGGCGGATCGCGCAGATCCAGTCGAAGATCGTCTGCGCATCGGGGTGCGCGTTGCCGGTATCGTGCACGCGCCGCTGCAAATCCAGGTAGCCCAGCACCGGCGCCCAAGGTCGCGGCAGACGGAAACGCACGCGCGTGATCAGCGTCTTGCCGGCCAGCAGGTGCTTGAAGACGCTGTCGCGGTAGCCGAAGGCGCATTGGGCCGCTTCCAGCGTGACGCTGCGGCCGGTGACGAGGTCCACACCGTCGAGCGAGTCGAAGCGGTCTTTCAGTTCCACGCCATAGGCACCGATGTTCTGTACCGGCGCCGCGCCCACCAGGCCGGGGATCAGGCCCAGGTTCTCCAGCCCGGGCCAGCCCTGCTGCAGCGTCCAGGCGACGAAATCATGCCAGTTCTCGCCCGCGCCGGCCTCGACGATGAAGGCCTCGGGCGTCTCGCGCAGCAGCCGGCGCCCCAGGATCTCGACCTTCAGCACCACCGCGGCGACGTCGCGCGTCAGCACCAGGTTGCTCCCGCCGCTGAGGATCAGCTTCTTCGCCGGACCGAACTCGGGGTGGTCGACGACGCGCTTGACATCGGCTTCGCTGCGCAGGCGCACCAGCGCCGCCGCCACCGCGGGCAGCCCGAAACTGTTGAACGCGCGCAGGCTGGCGCGGCGTTCGAATTGAAGTTCCGTGCGCTCTTCCACCATGGCAGAATTTTCGCTCAGTTCCCTTTGTGCAAGACTCCCGCATCATGCCCAGCTTCGACACCGTCCTGGAACCCGATCTGGTCGAATTGCGCAATGCCGTCGAGCAGAGCAACAAGGAGATCGGCACGCGCTTCGATTTCAAGGGCTCCGACGCCCGCGTCGAACTGGCCGACAAGGGCAAGGAGCGCAGCCTGACGCTGTATGCCGACAGCGAGTTCCAGATCGGCCAGGTGCGTGACGTTCTGCTGGCCAAGCTCAGCAAGCGCGGCGTGGATGTGCGCTTCGTCGACCTGAGCGCCAAGCTGGAAAAGCTGGGCGGCGACAAGTTCAAGCAGCTGGTGCCGGTGAAGACCGGCATCGACAGCGAGGCTGGGCGGCGCATCCAGGGGCTGATCAAGCAGAGCAAGCTCAAGCTGCAGGCCTCGATCCAGGGCGACGCGGTGCGCATCAGTGGCGCCAAGCGCGACGATCTGCAAGGCGCCATCGCGCTGCTCAAGCGCGAAGTCACCGAGCTGCCGCTGAGCTTCAACAACTTCCGCGACTGATGCACCGACACGCGCTGCCGTTGGCCGCGGCGCTGCTCGCCATGGGTGGCGTCGCCTGTGCGCAGACCGTGACGCTGGCCGGCAGCATGGGCAACAAGGCGCTGTTGGTCATCGATGGGCAGCCGCACACCCTGGCCGTTGGCCAGCGCGCCATGGGTGTCACGCTGCTGCAGCTGGCCGACGGCCAGGCGCAGGTGCAGCGCGGCGGCAGCACGGCCACGCTGCGCCTGGGCGGGGCGCCAGCGCGGCTGACCGGTACGCCTGCAGCCACCACCTCGGCGCAGGAGATCGTCATGCCGGTCGGGCTGGGCGGCCACTTCATGTCCGCCGGCAGCATCAATGGCCGCGCGGTGCAGTTCATGGTGGACACCGGCGCCACGCTGGTGGCGCTGAGCCAGGGCGAGGCCGAGCGCATCGGGCTGGACTATCGCAGCGCGCCACGCGCGCTCACCCAGACCGCCAACGGCGCCGTGCCGGTGCACCGTGTCAGCCTGAGCGCGGTGCGCATCGGCGAGGTCGAAGTGTCCAACGTCGAAGCCATCGTCATGCCGGCGCAGATGCCCTACGTGCTGCTCGGCAACAGCTTCCTCAGCCGCTTCCAGATGCGCCGCGACAACGACGTGCTGCGGCTGGAACGACGCCGCTAGCATCGAGCCTTGTCCCGGCAGGGACAATGTGAATTCGCACGATCGTGCTAGAAACACGGCTGCAACCGGGCGGCCTGGGAGACATGGACAATGGACCTGAACTTCACTTCGGAAGAACTCGCCTTTCGCGAGGAGATCCGCGATTGGGTGGGCAAGAACCTGCCCAAGGAAACCAGCCACAAGGTGCACAACGCACTGCGCCTGAGCCGTGAGGACCAGCAGGGCTGGCAGAAGATCCTGGGCAAGAAGGGCTGGCTCACCTACAACTGGCCCAAACAGTTCGGTGGGCCGGGCTGGAACTCGGTGCAGAAGCACCTGTTCGAGGAGGAATGCGCCCGCGCCGGCGCGCCGCGCATCCTGCCCTTCGGCCCGGTGATGGTGGCGCCAGTGATCATTGCCTTCGGCAATGCCGAGCAGCACAAGCGCTTCCTGCCCGGCATCGCCAGCGGCGAGGTCTGGTGGAGCCAGGGCTACAGCGAGCCCGGCTCGGGCTCCGATCTGGCCTCGCTGAAGTGCAGGGCCGATCGGCAGGGCGACAAGTACATCGTCAACGGCCAGAAGACCTGGACCACGCTCGGCCAGTGGGGCGACTGGATCTTCTGCCTGGTGCGCACCAGCAGTGAAGGCAAACCGCAGACCGGCATCAGCTTCCTGCTGATCGACATGAAGAGCCCCGGCATCACCGTGCGGCCGATCATCACCATGGACGGCGAGCACGAGGTCAACGAGGTTTTCTTCGACAACGTCGAGGTGCCGGCTGAGAACCTGATCGGCGAAGAGAACAAGGGCTGGACCTATGCCAAGCACCTGCTGGCCCATGAGCGCACCAACATCGCCGACGTGAACCGCGCCAAGCGTGAGCTGGAGCGGCTGAAACGCATCGCGAAGTCCGAAGGCGTGTACGACGATGCACGCTTTCGCGACCAGATCGCGCTGCTCGAGATCGACGTGGTGGCGCTGGAGATGATGGTGCTGCGCGTGCTGTGGGCCGAAAAGAGCGGCAAGCAGAGCCTGGACGTGGCCGGCTTGCTGAAGATCCGCGGCAGCGAGATCCAACAGCGCTACAGCGAACTGATGATGCTGGCCGGTGGGCCCTGCACCGTGCCCTACCTGCACGAGGCGATGGAAGGCGGCTGGCAGGGCGACATCGCCATCGACCGCTTCCTGCTGCCGCTGGCTGGCACCTACTTCAACCAGCGCAAGACAACCATCTACGGCGGCAGCAACGAGGTCCAACGCAACATCGTCGCGCAAACGGTGCTGGGCTGACGCCCACCCTTCGCGCAATACGCGAACCAGGATTGCTCCTTTCCCCAGCCCCTTTCCCCCGAGGAGAAAGGGGCTCCAGCCAGATTGACGAGGTGACTTCATGGACTTCGAGTTCAGCGACGAACAAGAGCAGCTGCGCGACGCGGTGCGCCGCTGGGTGGACAAGGGCTTCGGCTTCGAGCGCCGCCATGCGCTGGCCAAGGCAGGCGGCAAGACGCGCGAGGTGCTGGCCGAGCTCAATGAACTGGGTCTGTCCGCACTGGCCGTGCCCGAAGCCCATGGCGGCATGGGCTTCGGCGCGGTCGAAGCGATGGTGGTGATGGAAGAGCTGGGCCGCGGCTTGGTCAACGCACCCTACGCGCAAGCCGCGCTGGTGGCGCCGACGCTGCTGTCCTACGCACCCGAGGCGTTGCAGCAACATTGGCTGCCGAAGATCGCAGCCGGCGAGGCGCTGGTGGTGCTGGCGCAGCAGGAACGCGCCTCGCGCTACCGTCTGGACCAGGCCGCTACGCTGGCCACGGAATCCGCCGGCCAATGGAAGCTCACAGGCACCAAGATCGTCGTGCCAGCGGGTGACGAGGCCGATGCCTTCATCGTCTCGGCGCGCGTGGCCGGCGCCGACGGCGTGGCGCTGTTCGTCGTCGACAAGGGCGCCGCCGGATCCCAGGTACGCGGCTATCCCACGCAGGACGGCGCCCGCGCCGCCGACCTGGTGCTGGCAGACACGCCCGCCACGCTGCTCAGCCGCGACGGCCTGGCCGCGCTGGAGCATGCCGCCGACGTGGCCATCGCCGCGCTGTGCGCCGAAGGCGTGGGCCTGATGGACCGCATGGTGGCCATCACGGTGGACTACATGCACCAGCGCAAGCAGTTCGGCGTGCCGCTGGCCACCTTCCAGGCACTGCGCCACCGCATCGCCGACGTGAAGATGCAGCTGGAACTGGGCCGCTCGATGAGCTACTTCGCCAGCCTCAAGCTCGGCGAGCCGGCCGAGGCACGGTGCCGCGCGTTGGCGCAGGCCAAGGTGCAGCTGGGCAACTCGATGCGCTTCGTCGGCCAGCAGTGCACGCAGATCCACGGCGGCATCGGTGTCACCGACGAATACGTCTCCAGCCACTACTTCAAGCGCATGACGGTCATCGAGCTGAGCTTCGGCGACACGATGCACCACCTCGGCGAGGTCAGCGCCCGCATGCGCGACAGCGCCGGCGTGTTTGCATGACCGGTCCGGCCCCGGAGCTGTTTCCGGGCTCGATCACCGACGTGCTCGGGCTGCGCGTCGGCCACTTCACCGACACGCGGCGGCCCACCGGCTGCAGCGTGTTGCTGTGCCCGCAGGGGGTGGCCTGCGGCGTGGATGTGCGCGGCGCCGCGCCGGGCACGCGCGAGACCGACCTGCTGCGCCCCGACAACCTGGTCGAGCATGTGCACGCACTGCTGCTCACCGGCGGCAGCGCCTTCGGCCTGGATGCCGCCAGCGGCGTGGTGCGCTGGCTGGAGGAGCGCGGCCACGGCCTGGGCGTGGGCCCGGCGGTGGTGCCGATCGTGCCCGCGGCGGTGCTGTTCGACCTGTGGATCGGCGACCACCGCATCCGACCGGACGCCGCCGCCGGTTACGCCGCCTGCGAAGCGGCCACCCATGAGCCGCCAACGCAAGGCAGCGTGGGCGCCGGCGCCGGCGCGTCGGCAGGCAAGCTGTTCGGCATCGACCGTGCCATGAAGGGCGGCATCGGCACCGCGTCGCTGAAGGTCGGCGCGGTGACCGTGGGTGCGCTGGTGGCCGTCAACCCCACCGGCGATGTCATCGACCCCCGGGACGGCCGGGTGATCGCCGGCACACGCGGCGCCGACGGCCGGCCGCGCAGTGCCAGCCAGGCCATCGTTGCCGGCGAGATCCCGCAGCGCGCCCTGCCTGGCATGGCCACCACCATCGGCATCGTCGCCACCGACGCGCAGCTGAGCAAGGCGCAATGCCAGAAGCTGGCCTCAATGGCGCACAACGGCCTGGCGCGCAGCATCGATCCGGTGCACACCATGGCCGACGGCGACACGCTGTTCGCACTGGCCACCGGCAGCAGCGGGCGCTCGGGCGAGATGAGCGTGCTCGGTGTGCTGGCCGCCACCGTCACCGCGCGCGCGGTGTTGAACGCGGTGCGCGCCGCCACCGGCCTGGCCGACCCGCCGCTGCCTTCGGCGCGCGACCTCGGGCTGGCCTGAGCCTGCGCTACCAGGGCTTGGCCTCGTAGGAAGCGATGGCCTTCTTCAACATGTCGTACTCGGTGCAGCCGAAGAAGTAGATCTTGTCCGGCGCCGCCAGGTGCTCCTTGGCCTTGGACAGGTTGCCCGTCATCAGGTAGGCCTCGCCGATGTACTCCTGCGTGCCGCGGTGCTTGGGGTCGATGCGCAACGCCTCGTGGTAGTGCTTGAGGACCAGCGCCATGTCGCGGTTGGCACCCTTGCGGATCGAATAGGCATACAGGTTGTGCAGGTCGGCATTGTCCGGGTCGCCGGCCAGCGCCACCTTCAGGCCCGACTGCGCCGACGCATAGTCGCCAGCCGCGATGGCGTCCTTGGCGCTCTTGACCGCAGGGTCCTCGCTCCTGGCCGACCAATTGCTGCTGGATGCATCGCCGCCGCCGGCCGCGGGCGCCAGTCCGGCCGCACGGCACAGGCCCATGCCCAGGATGAATGCGTTGAGCTTCATGCTTGCCTTTCCAATGCGGTTTCGAGTGCCACGGATGCTGCGCATGCGTACCAGCGCACGCCGCTAACATCGGCCAATTCCCCCAAACGCAAGCCCATGAATCCCGCCCTCGACGCCTGCCTGCGCGCCCCCACCCAGGTTCCGCCGCGTGCCAGCGTGGCCGAATGGTGGCCGCGCTGGCGCGCAGGTGCAGCGCTGGCTGCAAGCAGCGCCGAACAGGCGCTGTTGGGCGGCTTCGATGCCGACCGCGTCGGCTGGGCCTTCGCCAGCGGCTACCAGGCCGCGCTGCGCGCGTTGCTGCCGGAGCTGCCGGCCGATGCGGTGGCGGCCTTCTGCGTCACCGAGGAAACAGGCAACCGGCCGCGCGACATTCACACCCGCGTCACGCCGGCCGCTGACGGCTCGGTGTCGATCAGCGGGGCCAAGCGCTGGACCACGCTCGGCCCCGACAGCAGCGTGCTGCTGATCGTCGGTGCACTGCCGCCGGGCCCGGACCCGGCCAGGCCGCAGCTCAAGGTGGCGCGGGTGCCCGTCGGCACTCCAGGGCTGCAGTTGCTGCCGATGCCCGAGACGCGCTTCGTGCCCGAGGTGCCGCATGCCCGCGTGCAGCTCGACGCGGTCAAGGTCGATGCCGACGCGCTGCTGCCGGGCGACGGCTACGAGCGCTACGTCAAGCCTTTCCGCAGCCTCGAGGACGCGCATGTCACGCTGGCCGTGCTGGCCTACCTGCTGCGCGAGGCGCGGCAGCGCGGCTGGCCGACCGGCTTTGCCGAGCGGCTGTGCGCCACCCTGGCCGTGCTGTGCGACTTGGCCGCTGGACCCGCCGATGCGCCCGTCACCCACGTGGTGCTGGCCGGCGCGTTGGCCCAGGCCCATGCGCTGTACGCCGAGGCCGGCACGCTGTGGGCCGCGGCCGGCGACGACCCGGCTGCAGTGCGCTGGACACGCGATGTCGCACTCTTCGGCGTGGCCGGTTCGGCACGCAGCCAGCGCGCGGCTCGCGCCTGGGAGCGGCTTCAAGCAGGCGCCTGACGTGCAGCTGCGCCAGGTGCTGTTCAGCCAGGGTTTCGGCACCCGGCGCGAATGCGATGCGCTGATCCAGCATGGCCTGGTGCAGGTGGGCGAGCGGCTGGTGGACGATCCGCACGAGGACGTGGACACCACCGGCCTGGTGTTCAGCGTGCGCGGCCAGGCCTGGCCTTTCCACGAGCGCGCGCTGCTGATGATGAACAAGCCGCCGGGCTACGAATGCTCGCGCAAGCCCAAGCACCACCCCAGCGTGATGAGCCTGCTGCCCTCGCCGCTGCGCTTGCGCGAGGTGCAGCCGATCGGCCGGCTCGACGAGGACACCACCGGTCTGCTGCTGTTCACCGACGACGGCGCGTTGATCCACAAGCTGACGTCGCCAAAGTGGCATGTGCCCAAGCTCTACCGGGTCGAATGCGCCGAGCCGGTGACCGCGGCACAGATCGAGCAGCTGCTCGCCGGCGTGGTGCTGCACGACGACCCGCTGCCGGTGCGCGCCGCCGCCTGCGAAGCCACCGGCGAGCGCGGCCTGCTTCTCACGCTGACCGAAGGCAAGTACCACCAGGTCAGGCGCATGGTGGCCGCCGCGGGCAACCACGTGACTGCACTGCAGCGTGTGGCCTTCGGCGCGCTGCAACTGCCGGACGACCTGAGGTCCGGGCAGTGGCGCTGGGTCGAGCGCGAGGCGATCGCGCCGGGCCTGTGAGGAGCCGGGCATGCCGTCCCTGGACGACCGTCCCGCCAGCGCGCTGCGCCAGCTCTGGCAAGCTGCCGGCGGTGCCGCGGACGCGTTGCAGCGCGTCAGCCTGGTCGGCGCCGATCCGGTGCTGCCCTCGTCCTTCGCGGTCGGCAGCGCGGCGCAGGCGTCGCTGGCAGCCGGCGCGTTGGCTGCAGCCGAGTTGGGCCGGCTGCGCAACGGGCTGGTCCAGCAACTATCGGTGGACATGCGCCATGCCGCGCTGGAGGCCTGCACGCATTTCCTGATCGACGGCCGCGCGCCACCGCTGTGGGACAAGTTGTCGGGGCTGTACCCCTGCGGCGGCGACGATGGCGCCGGCGGCTGGGTGCGCATCCACGCCAATTTCGCCCACCATCGCGACGGTGCGCTGCGTCTGCTGGGCCTGCCCGAAGGCGACGGTGCCGAACCGGCCGACGTCCGGCGCGCCTTGCAGCGTTGGAACGCACTCGACGTCGAGCGGTCTGCCGCCGACGCTGGTCTGGTGGTGGCCGCGCTGCGCCGCTTCGACGAGTGGGACCAGCACCCGCAGGGCCAGGCGGTGGCCCGGCAGCCGCTGCTGCAATGGACGCGCCTGGGCAATGCACCGCCGCGAGTGCTGCCGCCCTTGTCGCTCCAGGCCCGGCCGCTGCAGGGCGTGCGCGTGCTCGACCTGACGCGCATCCTCGCCGGGCCGGTGGGCGCGCGCGCGCTGGCGGCACACGGCGCCGACGTGCTGCTGGTCAACTCACCGCACCTGCCCAACATCGAGGCCCTTGCCGAAACCAGCCGTGGCAAGCTCTCGGCCCACGCCGACCTGCGCGAGCCGGCAGACCGCGAGGCGTTCGAGCAGGTGCTGGGCGACGCGCATGTATTCGTGCAGGGCTACCGGCCGGGCGGGCTGCAGCAGCTGGGCTATGGGGCCGAACCGATTGCCGAACGCCACCCGGGCATCGTCGTCGTCTCGCTGTCGGCCTATGGTCCCAGCGGCCCGTGGTCCGGACGCCGCGGCTTCGATTCGCTGGTGCAGACGGCCAGCGGCTTCAACATTGCGGAAGCGTTGGCCTTCGGCAGCGGCGCGGCGCGCGCGTTGCCGATGCAGATCCTGGACCATGCCACCGGCCACCTGATGGTGCTCGCCGCCTGTGCCGCGCTGCAGCGGCAGCAGCGCGAAGGCGGCAGCTGGCATGTGCAGGTATCGCTCGCGCGCACCGGCCAGTGGCTGCGCGGCTTGGGGCGGGTGCCAGACGGCTTTGCCGTCGGCCCGCCCGGTTTCACGCCCTACATCGAAACCACCGACAGCGGCTTCGGCCGGCTGAGCGCGCTGCGCCATGCGGCGCAGCTGTCGGCCACGCCGGCCGCCTGGGAGCGGCCGTCGATGCCGCCGGGCTCGCACCCGTTGGCCTGGCCGCCGCCCGATCGGCCGCGACGATAATCGCCGCATGCAGGTTTTCAGAGGGCTGCGCCACCCCGGCATCGCACCGGCCTGTGCATTGACCATCGGCAACTTCGACGGCGTGCACCGCGGCCACCAGGCCATGCTGGCATTGCTCAACAACGAGGCGCAGCACCGCGGCGTGCCGAGTTGTGTGCTCAGCTTCGAGCCGCAGCCGCGCGACTTCTTCGCCGGGCTGCGTGGCCAGCCCGAGCTGGCGCCGCGGCGCGTGGCCACGCTGCGCGACAAGCTGTCCGAGCTGGAACGCTGCGGCATCGACCAGGCGGTGATCATGCGTTTCGACGTGGCCTTTGCCGGGCAGTCGCCGCAGGCCTTCATCGACGAGGTCCTGGTGCGCGGCCTGCATGCGCGCTACGTGCTGGTAGGCGACGATTTCCGCTTCGGTGCGAAGCGTGCGGGCGACTACGCCATGCTCGATGACGCTGGCGCCAGGCAGGGCTTCGACGTGGCCCGCATGATGAGCTACGAGGTGCACGGCCTGCGCGTGTCCAGTTCGGCCGTGCGCGAGGCGCTGGCCGCCGGCGACATGGCGCGTGCCAGCGCGCTGCTGGGCCGGCCCTACAGCATCAGCGGCCATGTGCGACACGGCCGCAAGCTGGGCCGCGAGTTGGGCACGCCGACCCTGAACCTGCGCTTCGGCCACGCGCGCCCCGCCGCGCAGGGCGTGTTCGCGGTGCAGGTGCACGGCCTGGCCGAGGCGCCGCTGCCCGGCGTGGCCAGCCTGGGCGTGCGGCCCACGGTGGAAGACGCCGGCCTCCAGCTGCTCGAGGTGCACTGCCTGCAGTGGCCCGAGACGCTGGGCCGCGACGGCGGCTACGGCCACTGCATCAAGGTGGATCTGCTGCACAAGTTCCACGACGAGCGCAAGTACCCGTCGTTGGCGGCGCTGCGCCAGGGCATCGACCAGGACATCGCCGACGCGCACGCCTGGTTCGGCGCGCTGCAAGTGGCCCGGTAGAATCGGCTCATGGCACCGAGCTCGCACGCCGCTACCGGCCGGCAGACCACGCGCGATCGAATTTGACGCGCCCGTGCGGCCCGTCCGTGGGTCGCTGTGATTGCCGCCCTGCCCTCAAGAAGCTTGCCTTGCAGCGCCCGCCGGCGCTGCCGCCCACCATGAATGCCGCCGCGCCCAAGACCGACTACCGAGCCACGCTCAACCTGCCCGACACGCCCTTCCTGATGCGCGGCGACCTGCCCAAGCGCGAGCCGGGCTGGGTCAAGGAATGGAACGAGCAGGGTCTGTACAAGCAGTTGCGCGACGCGCGCTGCAACGCGCCCAAGTTCATCCTGCACGACGGCCCACCCTATGCCAATGGCCAGATCCACATGGGCCATGCCGTCAACAAGGTGTTGAAGGACATGATCGTCAAGGCGCGGCAACTGGCCGGCTTCGATGCGCAATACGTGCCGGGCTGGGACTGCCACGGCCTGCCGATCGAGAACGCCATCGAGAAGGCCCATGGCCGCGGTCTGAGTCGCGACGACATGCAGGCCAAGAGCCGGGCCTATGCCACCGAGCAGATCGCGCTGCAGATGAATGACTTCCAGCGCCTGGGCGTGCTCGGCGACTGGAACAAGCCCTACCGCACCATGGACCCGGCCAACGAGGCCGGCGAGATCCGCGCCTTCAAGCGCGTCATCGAGCGCGGCTTCGTCTACCGTGGCCTGAAGCCCGTGTACTGGTGCTTCGACTGCGGCAGTTCGCTGGCCGAGTTCGAGATCGAATACGCCGACAAGAAGAGCCAGACGCTGGACGTGGCGTTCCTCTGCGCCGAGCCGGACAAGCTGGCCGCGGCCTTCGGCCTGAGCGAGTTGATGGGCGAGGCGTTTGCGGTGATCTGGACCACCACCTCCTGGACTATTCCCGCCAACCAGGCGCTGAACCTGAACCCCGAACTCGAATACGCGCTGGTGCACACCGAGCGCGGCCAGTTGCTGCTGGCCGCGTCACTGGTGGAGAAATGCCTGGAGCGCTACGAGCTCAAGGGCCATGTGATCGCGACGACCCAGGGCGAGAAGCTCGCCGGCATCCACTTCCGTCACCCTCTTGCCCACGTGCACGAAGGCTACGACCGCCTGTCGCCCGTATACCTGGCCGACTACGCCACCGCAGAGGACGGCACCGGCATCGTGCATTCGTCGCCGGCTTACGGCGTGGACGACTTCAACTCCTGTGTCGCGCATGGCATGAAGGTGGAGGACATCCTCAACCCGGTGCAGGGCCACGGCAGCTATGCGGCGGACTTACCGCTGTTTGGCGGGCATAACGTCTGGAAGGCGGTGCCGCAGATCATCGACGCACTGCGCGACGCCGGCCGGTTGATGGCTACCGGCCCGCTGACGCACAGTTACCCGCACTGCTGGCGCCACAAGAGCCCGGTGATCTACCGCGCCGCGGCGCAGTGGTTCGTGCGCATGGACGAGGGAGAAGGTGTCTTCACGAAAGACAAGGCCGAGAAGACGCTGCGCCAAATGGCGCTGGAGGCCATCGAGCACACCGGCTTCTACCCGGAGAACGGCCGCGCGCGGCTGCGCGACATGATCGCCAACCGGCCCGACTGGTGCATCAGCCGCCAGCGCAGCTGGGGCGTGCCGTTGCCCTTCTTCCTGCACAAGGAGACGGGCGAACTGCACCCGCGCACGATGGACATCCTGGACCAGGCCGCCGACTTCGTCGAAGCCGGCGGCATCGAGGCCTGGAGCCGCGTAACCGTCGAACAGATCCTCGGCCCCGAGGACGCGCCGCACTACAGCAAGAGCAGCGACATCCTCGAGGTCTGGTTCGACTCCGGCTCGACGTTCTGGCATGTGCTGCGCGGCACGCATGCCAACACCGGCAGCAGCCTGGGCCACCACGACAGCGGTCCCGAGGCCGACCTGTATCTGGAAGGGCATGACCAGCACCGCGGCTGGTTCCACAGCTCGCTGCTGCTGGCCTGCGCCATCTATGGCCGCGCGCCGTACCGCGGCTTGCTGACCCACGGCTTCACCGTCGACAGCCAGGGCCGCAAGATGAGCAAGAGCCTGGGCAACGGCATCGAGCCGCAGGTGGTGAGCCAGAAGCTGGGCGCCGAGATCATCCGCCTGTGGGTGGCGGCCAGTGACTATTCCGGCGACATCGCCGGCGACGACAAGATCCTGGCGCGTGTGGTCGATGCCTACCGGCGCATCCGCAACACGCTGCGCTTCCTGCTGGCCAACACCAGCGACTTCGACGCGGAAGCCGATGCGGTGCCCTTCGCGAAGATGCTGGAGATCGACCGCTGGGCCTTGACGCGCGCCGAGCAGTTCCAGGCCGAGGTCCTGAAGCACTACGAGGTCTACGAGTTCCACCCGGTGGTGTCCAAGCTGCAGGTGTTCTGCTCGGAAGACCTGGGGGCGTTTTACCTCGACGTGCTGAAGGACCGCCTCTACACCACCGCGCCGAAGAGCCTGGCGCGGCGCAGCGCGCAGACCGCGCTGTGGCAGATCACGCAGGCCATGCTGCGCTGGATGGCGCCGTTCCTCAGCTTCACCGCCGAGGAGGCCTGGGCGGTGTTCGCGCCCGGCCAGGGCAGCATCTTCAAGCAGACCTACTGGGACTTTGCCGGCGTCGGCGCCACCACCAATGCGGCGCTGCTGGCCAAATGGCAGTCGCTGCGCGAGGTGCGCGATGCCGTCAACAAGGCCATCGAGGAGGTGCGCGCCGCCGGCGGCGTGGGCTCGTCACTGCAGGCCGAGGTGATCGTGGCCGCGCCGCCGGAGACGCATGCGCTGCTGTCCTCGCTGGGCGAGGACCTGAAGTTCGTGTTCATCACCTCGAAGGCCACGCTGGCCGAAGGCGCCGCGCTGGCGGTGACGGTCACGCCGTCGTCGGCCAGCAAGTGCGAGCGTTGCTGGCACTGGCGCGACGACGTCGGCGCCGACGCCGCGCACCCGACGATCTGCGGCCGCTGCGTCAGCAACCTGCACGGCGCCGGCGAACAGCGCACGGTCGCCTGAGCATGGCGGGGCGTTCGTCGGGCGGGGCGCCCAGCCTGTGGCTGTGGCTCGGCCTGGCCGTGGTGGTGGTGCTGCTCGATCAGTTGAGCAAGACGGTGATCCTCGGCATCTTCCAGCTCAACGACAGCCGCAGCATCACCTCCTGGTTCAACCTCGTGCGCGTGCACAACAGCGGCGCCGCCTTCAGCTTCTTGGCCGGCGCCTCGGGCTGGCAGCGCTGGTTCTTCGTCGGCCTGGGCACGGTGGCCTCGGCCTTCATCGTCTGGATGCTGAAGAAGCACCCCACGCAAAAGCTGTTCTGCTTCGCGGTGACGATGATCATGGGCGGCGCCATCGGCAACGTCATCGACCGGCTGCTGCATGGCTACGTGGTCGATTTCATCCAGGTGCACTATGGCGGCTGGTACTTCCCGGCCTTCAACTTGGCCGACAGCGCCATCACGCTGGGTGCGATCTGCCTGATCCTGGACGAGATCCTGCGCGTGCGGCGCAGCCGGTAGCACCCCGCCTGCGCATCGGGGCGATTCCGAGTGGACGGCCGCCGCATGCTGGCCTACGCTTCGCGACGTGAAGACTCCCCTAAACCCGGGTGACGCCGCGCCCGAATTGACAGGCACGCCGGGCGAGCCGGCGGCGCGGCCGCCGATCGTGCTGAACCGGCTGAGCTTCGCCGACCCGTTGCGCTGGTTGGCCAAGGGCTGGCGCGACTTCCTCCGCTGCCCCGGCATCGGCCTGTTCTACGGCGGCTGCTTCATGGTCATGGGCTGGGCGCTGCTGAAGGTCTACGAGGCCGCCCCGGCCTACGTGATGGCGCTGTCGGCCGGCTTCCTGCTGATGGGCCCGTTCCTGTGCCTCGGGCTGTACCGCGCCAGCCAGCGGCTGGAGCAGGGGGAGAAGCCCGACTTCGGTGATTCACTGCTGGCCTGGGACACGCGCACCGGCACGCTGGCGATCTTCGGTTTCGTGCTGCTGGTGCTGGAGATGCTGTGGGGCCGTGCCACGCTGGTGATCTTCGCCGTGAGCTTCGACGGCATGCCCGACCTGAAGGGCTCGCTGCTGGCTCTGACCGACCCCGAGAACATCGGCTTCATCGTGGCCTGGCTGGGCGTGGGCGCGCTGTTTGCCGGGCTGATCTATGCGGTCAGCGTGATCTCGATCCCGATGATCCTGCACCGCCAGACCGATGCCATCACCGCCGGGCTGACCAGCATGCGACTGTTCTTCACGCAAACGCCGGTGATGATCTTCTGGGGCGCGCTGATCACGCTGGGGGTGGTGCTGGCGATGCTGCCGTGGTTTGCCGGCCTGCTGGTGGTCGGACCGGTGCTCGGGCATGCCTCCTGGCATGCCTATCGGGCCGCAGTCGCGGACGCCTGATCCAGAAGGTAGTGGCCGCGGGCACCGCCGGGCACGGCGCGCGCCAGACCCGGTGCGGCAGGAAGCTAAGGTTCGCCCACCCCTGGCATTGGCTGCATGCACCATTTCGCAACCCCCGTCCCCGCCGCGGCCAGGTTCGCCGCATAGCTCTGTGCACAGGTGTGCCGCATGAACCGCAGGCTGTCACATCCAGCGGCTGTCGTCGCGCTGGCCTTTCTGGCGGCCATCGGCGTCGGCACTGCGGTCCTGATGCTGCAGTGGGCCGCCGCCGACGGCGCCAGCGCAGGCCTGCTGACAGCCCTGTTCACGGCCACGTCAGCGGTCTGTGTCACCGGGCTGGTGGTGGTCGACACCGGCACCTACTGGTCAAATTTCGGGCAGGTCAGCATCCTGGTGCTGTTCCAACTCGGCGGCTTCGGCATGATGGCTTCGGCCACCTTGCTCGGCCTGGTGGTCAACCGGCAGCTGCGGCTGAGCTCCCGACTGGTGCTGCAGGCCGAGACCCATTCGCTGGCGCTGGGCGATGTGCGCAGCATCGCCAAGCTGATCCTGGCGGTGACCTTGGCGGTGGAGTCGCTGGCCACGGCCGCGCTGATGCTGCGCTTCGCGCTCGGCCACGACATGCCCTGGGGCCAGTCGCTTTGGCATGGCCTTTTCCATGCCGTTTCGGCCTTCAACAATGCCGGCTTCTCGACCTGGGGTGACAGCGTGATGCGCATTGCCATTGCCGCAGATGGCTGGGTACTCGGCCCCTTGATGCTGGCCATCGTCATCGGCGGGCTGGGGTTTCCGGTGCTGCACGAGCTGGTGCTGCGGCGCAACGCGCGCGCCCGGCCGAGCATGCACACGGTGCTCACGCTGTGGGGTTCGGCGGCGCTGCTGGCCGGCGGGGCGCTGATCATCCTGCTGGCCGAATCCGGCAACCCGCGCACGCTGGGCCCGATGGATTGGGGCGAGCGCGCGCTGTCCGCAAGCTTCGCATCGCTCTCGGCACGCACCGCCGGCTTCAACGCAGTGGACATCGGCGCGCTGACCACCGAATCGCTGGCGCTGCACTACGTGCTGATGTTCATCGGCGGCGGCAGCGCGGGCACGGCCGGCGGCGTCAAGGTGACCACCTTCTTCTTGCTGCTGTTGATCGTGTGGAACGAGATCCGCGGCCACCGCGACGTGGAGTTTCGTGGCCGGCGCATCGATTCAGCCGTCCAGCGCCAGGCCTTGACCATCCTGGTACTGAGCTCCGGCGTGGTCGTGATCGCCATGCTGGCCTTGCTGCCGATGACCACGCTGCCGCTGGAAAAGGTCTTGTTCGAGGTGATCTCGGCCTTCGCCACGGGGGGTCTGTCCACCGGCATCACCGCCGAATTGCCCGCGGCCGGCCAGGTGATCCTGGTGCTGCTGATGTTCGTGGGCCGCGTCGGCGTCGTCACGCTGGCCGCTGCGCTGGCGCTGAATCACGGCCGTCGCGGCTACCGCTACCCTGAGGAGAAACCCATTGTCGGATAAGGCACAACCCAAGGGCTCGGACAGCGTGGTGGTCATCGGCCTGGGGCGCTTCGGTGCCAACGTGGCCGAGGCTTTGGTGCAACTGGGCCACGACGTGCTGGCCATCGACAGCGACGCCGACACCGTGCAGTCGCTGTCCGGCACGCTGCCCCACGTGGTGCAGGCCGACGCCACCGACGCGGAGACGCTGAAACAACTGGGCGTCGGCGACTTCGCCCATGCGGTGGTCAGCATCGGCCAGAACCTCGAAACCAGCGTGTTGACCGTACTGAACCTGAGCCAGATGGGCATGAAGAACATCTGGGCCAAGGCCAACAATCCGCCTCACGGTCGCATCGCCGAACGCCTCGGCGCGCACCACGTGGTCTACCCCGAAGCAGACATGGGCGAACGCGTGGCCCACCTGGTCACCGGCAAGATGATCGACTTCATCGAATTCGACGACGGCTTCGCCATCGCCAAGACGCGCGCGCCGCGCGAAACCCTGGGCAAGACACTCGCCGATTCGGCCGTGCGGCAGCGCCATTCGGTCACCGTGGTGGGTATCAAGCGCCGGCACCAGGACTTCATCTACGCCAAGGCCGATACCGTGGTGCAGGCCGGCGACCTGCTGATCGTGGCCGGCGCGACGCGCGAGGTCGAGCGCTTCGCGGCACGAGTTTGAAAGCGAGGGTGGGGCGCAACCTGCGCCGACAGCCTTCAGAACACCGCGTGGTCGCCGCGCTCGGCGCTGAGGCGCCCCTCCAATAGGGCGGCGTAGTGGTCGAGCAGCGTGTCCTTGCCGGTGGACGGCGTGGCCTCGGCGTCGTAGCGGCCGGTGGCCGGGTTCAGCACCAGCATCGATTCGGTGGCGTAGTAGCGGCCGATGCGCGCCAGCTCGGCCTTGGCGGCCAACGCGGGCAGCACGCGCCCGCCGAGCGCTAGCCCCGCGACGATGCCGTCGAGCAGCGCCACCGGCACCTGCCTGAAGCGCGGCGGGCGCCCCAGCAGGCCAGCCAGCATGTCGCCCTGCTGGCGCGGCGTGATCGCCGGGCCCGGCCCGCCGATGGGCAGCACCCGGTCGTGCAGCCGCGCATCGTCCAGGCAGTCCACCAGGTAGTCGGCCAGATCGGCATCGCTGATCGGCTTGCAGGCGGTGAGCGTGCCATCGCCGAACACCAGGAAGGGCTTGCCGCGCTTCACGCGATCGACCTGCCCCGACAGCGACTTGAAGAACGCGGTCGGCCGCACGATCGAATAGCGCAGCCCTGATGCGATCAGCGCCTTCTCGAAGGCCAGCTTGGCCTGCTGGAAGGCCAGCCGCGGTTTCTGCACGCACAGCGCCGACAGCAGCACGAAGTGACCCACGCCGGCGTCCTGGGCGGCGGCCAAGGCATGCAGATGGGCCTGGTGGTCGATGGCCCAGGCGTCGCGCGGCGCGCCGGTGCGTGAGGCCAGGCAGGACAGCACGGCGTCGAAGTGCTCGCCGGCAAAGCCGTCACGCGCCAGCGAGGCCGGGTCGCACACGTCGCCGAAGCGCAGCGTGGCCCCGGGCAGCAGACGCGCGCAATCGTCGGGCGACAGCTGCCCCCCCACGCCGGCGCGCGGGCGCACGAAGCACACCACGTCGTGACCGCGCCTGACCAGGGCGTTCGCCGTGGCCTGGCCGATGGTGCCGGTGGCACCAAGCACGAACACGCGCTGCGCCATCAAGGCGCCCGGCCGGCTCGGCGCTTGTGTTGCGGCTTCAGGGCAGCAGGATCGTGCAGCCGGTGGTCTTGCGCGATTCCAGGTCGCGGTGCGCCTGCGCCACCTCGGCCAGCGGGTAGCGCTGGTCGATGCGGATCTTCACTTGCCCGCCGCCCACCACCGCGAACAGGTCGTCGGCCATGGCCTGCGTGGATTCACGCGTGGCGATGTGCGTGAACAACGTGCCGCGCGTGACGTACAGCGAGCCCTTGGCGCCCAGGATCGCCGGTGCGAAGGGCGGCACCGGGCCCGAGGCATTGCCGAAGCTGGCCATCAGGCCGAAGGGGCGCAGGCAATTCAGGCTGCCTTCCCAGGTGTCCTTGCCCACCGAGTCGTAGACCACCTTGACACCCTTGCCGCCGGTGATGTCCTTGACGCGCGCAACGAAGTCTTCCTTGGCGTAGTTGATGGCATGCGCCGCGCCATGCTCCAGCGCCAGCTGGCACTTGGCATCGCTGCCGGCGGTGCCGATCAGCTGCAGGCCCAGCGCCTTGGCCCATTGGCAGGCGATCAGGCCCACGCCGCCGGCCGCGGCATGGAAGAGCACGAAGTCGCCCGCCTGCAGCCCTTCGACCGGCAGCGTCTTCTTCAGCAGGTACTGCGCGGTCAGGCCCTTCAGCATCATGGCCGCACCGGTATCGAAGTCGATGGCATCGGGCAGCCGGCACACCGTCTTGGCCGGCATGATCCGCGCTTCGCTGTACGCGCCCGGCGGGTTGCTGGCATAGGCGGCGCGGTCGCCCACCTTCAGGTGCGTGACGCCGGCGCCCACCGCTTCGACGATGCCGGCGCCTTCCATGCCCAGCGTCAGCGGCAGCGGGTTCTGGTACAGGCCCGTGCGCTGGTACACGTCGATGAAGTTCAGGCCGCAGGCCTCGTGGCGGATGCGGATCTCGCCGGGCCCGGGCTCGCCCACCTGCAGTTCGACGAGATTCATCACCTCGGGGCCGCCGTACTGGGTGATCTGGATGGTCTTGGACGTGCTCATTCGGTCTCCTGGGCTGTAGTGTCGAGGCGCGAGGTTATCGCATGCGGCGGCTTCGCATCCGGCGCCAGACGATCAGGCCGTACAGCGCCAGGTTGAAGGCCGCCAGTGCCAACGCGATGCGGCCTTGCGCAGCCGGCGTCAGTCCCTGCGGATAGATCAGTCCGCCCAGATGGTGGTCGATGAAGCTGCCTGCGTAGCTGTCCTGCCCAGCGCGGTGGCGCAGCATCATCTCCAGCGGCGTCAGCGGGCACAGGCCGGCAGTGGCCTCGATCCACACGCCCCAGGCCAGCGCCGGCAGGTGCGCCCACACCAGCCGCGGCCAGCGCCATACCGACAGCGCACCCAGCGTGGCCCAGGCGATGAAGGCGCCGTGCAGCACCAGCACCATGTCAGCGAGAATCGACCAGCCCATGCCTTTCCATCCGTCGAAACGCCACCGTAGCGCATGAAGCGCCTCGTCGCCGCGCCCAATCTGGCCCTGGCCACGCTCTGGGCCGACCAGCTCAGTGGCGCCGGCATCGATGCCACGGTGCAGCGCGCCTGGGCCGGCAGCATTGCCGGCGAGATTCCGGTGGACCAAGCGCTGCCCGAAGTGTGGGTCATGGACGAAAGCCGCCATGCCGAGGCGCTGCGCCTGCTGCACGAACTGCGCAACCCGCCGTGGCGGCACTGGGCCTGCCGCAGCTGCGGCGAGCTGGTCGAGGGGCCGTTCGAACAGTGCTGGAACTGCGGCGCGGCGCGCGGCGAATGAACGCCATGGTGGGGACTGCTCGCGGCGCATAGCCGACTTTGATCGCAGTTCGATCGGCCGGCGTGCCGAGTCGGCTGCGTTAGCGCGCTGGCGTCACCCGCGTACTCCGGCCCACGCTCGCGGGCCAGCGACTTGTGTTTGGCGCCATCGCCTCTTCGCCAACGGCCAAGCTGGCCACCAGCCAGCGAACCGCGAATGGGGCCTGCGCCCGCGGGTGGCCACCATCGCACTACAACGAGCGCTCGCTGTCTGCGGCAACGAATACCGCGGTGGTGCCCCGCCGTCCTCGGCACACGCAAACGGTGGCGCGCTGAAGGACAACAATGCGCCGTCAACAGAATGCTGAGCCAAAACGGCTGCCCCGCCTCAGAACGTTCCCGGATACGCCCCGCCGTCGAGCAGGATGTTCTGCCCCGTCAGGTAGCCGGCCTGCGCGCTGCACAGGAAGGCGCAGAAGGCACCGAACTCGTCGGCCGTGCCGAAGCGCTTGGCCGGGATGGTGGCGCGGCGCTGCGCCAGCACCTCCTCCACCGTCTTGCCCAGCTTGGCCGCAGTGCCCACCGAGGTGTTGCGCACGCGGTCGGTGTCGAACACGCCGGGCAGCAGGTTGTTGACGGTGACGTTGGCCGCGGCCAGTTTGCTCTGCCGCGCCAGCCCGGCGACGAAGCCGGTCAGGCCGCTGCGCGCGCCGTTGGATAGGCCGAGTACGTCGATCGGCGCCTTGACCGCGCCCGAGGTGATGTTGACCACTCGGCCGAAACCGCGCTCGGCCATCTTGTCGACCGTGGCCTTGATCAGCTCGATCGGTGTCAGCATGTTGGCGTCCACCGCCTTGATCCAGGCCTCGCGGTCCCAGTCGCGGAAGTCGCCCGGCGGCGGCCCGCCGGCGTTGTTGACCAGGATGTCCACCTGCGGGCAGGCCGCCAGCGCCGCGCCACGGCCTTCGGGCGTGGTGATGTCGCCGGCCAGGGCCTTCACCGTCACGGCCGGGTTCAGCGCGCGCAGCTCGGCCGCAGTGGCCTGCAGCGCCTCGTCACCACGCGCGGTGATGACCACGTTGACGCCCTCGCGCACCAGCGCCGCGGCGCAGCCCTTGCCCAGCCCCTTGCTCGCGGCGCAGACCAGCGCCCACTTGCCCTCGATGCCCAGATCCATGTTCGATCTCCTCGCTGATTGAAACTCAACGCACGCGTGTCAGCATCCAGACACCGGCCATGACGAGCACCGTGCCGGCGGCGATCCAGGCGGTGAAGGCCTCGCCCAGGATCCACACGCTCATTGCAATGGTGCTCAACGGGCCGATCATGCCAGCCTGCGAGGCCATGGCCGCGCCGATTCGCTCGATGGCCATCATCACCATCAGCACCGGCGCGAAGGTGCACAGCGCGGCATTCAGCAGCGACAGCCACAGCACCGGTGGCGCCACCTGCAGCGCGCTGTGCCACGGGCGCAGCAGCAGGTACTGCGCGATACACAGCACGCAGGCCACGCTGGTGGCCAGCCCGGTCAGGCGCAGCGCGCCCAGGCGCTTGACCTCCTCGCCGCTGTATACCAGGTACAGCGCATAGCTCATGGTGCTGGCGAACACCAGGCCCGCACCGAGCGCGGTGTCGGCGCCTTCGAGCCTGAGCTCCTGGCCGAAGACCAGCAACACGCCGACGTAGCTGATGGCCAGCGCCAGCAACTGCTTCGGCACCACGCGGCGCTGGAAGAGCACGCGGCCCAGCAGCAGCACCAGCGTCGGACCCAGGTACAGGATCAGCCGCTCCAGGCTGGCGCTGACGTACTGCAGGCCCCAGAAGTCGAGAAAGCTCGCCAGGTAGTAGCCGCTGAAGCCCAGCAGCGTGATGACGCGCCAGTCGCGCGCCGTCAGCGCGGGCTTGCCCCGGCCGGCCCACCAGGCCAGTGCCACGAACAGCGGCAACGCGAACAGCATGCGCAACATGATCAGCGTGACCGCATCCACGCCATGCCGGTAGGCCAGCTTGACGATGATGGCCTTGCCCGAAAACGCGATGGCCCCGGCCATGGCCAGCAACAGGCCGGGCCACAGCGACGCTGCGCTCGGCACCGCCCTCTCTGGGTTCAGAAACCCGCGGCCAGGCCGTCACGCCGCGGGTCGCTGGCGGCGGCATAGCCTTCCACGGCGGGGTCGCCCATGCGCCATATGAACTGGCCGGCACCGAAGTCCTGGTAGCTGTCCTGGATGTCGTCCAGCACATGACCCAGCTGCTTCAGGCCGTGCACCGTGTCGGTCGGCACTCCAGGCTCCAGGTTGAGCTTCTTCTGCAGGTTGAAGCGCCAGCGCGGCGCGTCGCAGGCGGCCTGCGGATGCTGTTTGTAGTCGAGCATGCGCACGAGGGTCTGCATGTGGCCCTGCGGCTGCATGTCGCCGCCCATCACGCCGAAGCTCATCACCGGCTGCCCGTCCTTGGTCAGGAAGGCCGGGATGATGGTGTGGAACGGCCGCTTGCCCGGCGCCACGAGGTTCGGGCTGCCGGGCTTCAGGCTGAAGCCATGGCCACGGTTCTGCAGGCTCAGGCCCCAGTCAGGGACGACCACACCGGAGCCGAAGCCCATGTAGTTGCTCTGGATGAAGCTGACCATCATGCCGGTCTCGTCGGCGGCGCTCAGGTAGATGGTGCCGCCCTTGACGGGATTGCCGGCGCCGAAATCCTGCGCACGCTTCGGGTCGATCAGCTTGGCCCGGCTGGCCAGGTAGGCGTCGTCGAGCAGTTGCTCGGTGGTGACTTCCATCGTCGAGCGCTCGGACACGAAGCGGTAGACGTCGGCGAAGGCCAGCTTCATGGCCTCGATCTGCAGGTGGAACGAGGCCGTGCCGTCCACCGGCAGTGCGGCGATGTCGAAATGCTTCAGGATGCCCAACGCGATCAGCGCCGCGATGCCCTGGCCGTTGGGCGGAATCTCGTGCAGCGTGTGGCCGCGGTAGTCCTTGGCGATGGGCGTGACCCATTCCGGCTTGTAGGCGGCGAAGTCGGCCACCGTGTGCGCCCCGCCATGTTCGCGGGCGCTGCGCTCCAGGGCCTGTGCGATCTCGCCGCCGTACAGTGCCTGTCCTTGGGTCTCGGCCACGGCACGCAGCATGCGCGCCGCCGCTGGCATGCGGAACAGCTCGCCGACCGCCGGTGCGCGGCCACGCGGCAGGAAGGTCTGTGCGAAGCCCGGCTGCGACACCAGATCGGTCACCTGGGCGGCGAGCATCCATTTCTCGGCCACCACCGTCGGTACCAGGTAGCCGCGCTCGGCAATGTCGATGGCCGGCGCCAGCAGGTCGACGAAGGGCAACTTGCCGAAGCGCTGGCTCAGGGCCACCCAGGAGGCCACTGCGCCCGGCACCGTGACGCTGTCCCAGCCGCGCTGTGGCGGCGTGGCTGCGGCATCGCCGTGCTTGCGGCGGAAGTACTCCGGCGTCCAGGCCGCCGGCGCCGTGCCCGAGGCATTCAGTCCGTGCAGCTGCGTACCGTCCCACAGGATGCAGAACGCGTCGGAGCCCAGGCCGTTGCTGCAAGGCTCGACGATGGTCATCACCGCCGCGGCCGCGATTGCGGCATCGACCGCATTGCCGCCGGCCATCATCATGCGCAGCCCGGCCTGCGCGGCCAACGGGTGCGAGGTGGAGACGATGTTGCGCGCGAAGACGGGGCGGCGCGGGGTGGGGTAGTGGGTGTCCCAGTCGAAGTCGTGTCTCATGCTCAGTCCAAAGTGATCTTGCGTTCGCGGATAATCGCCGCCCAGCGGTCGCTGTCGGCCTGCACCAGCGCAGCAAACTGCGCCGGCGTGTTGGCTGCGGCCACCTCGGCGCCCAGCCGCCCCAGGCGCTCGCGCACCTCGGCCGACTGCAGGGCCTTATTGAACTCGGCGTTCAGCCGCGCGGTGATGTCGGGCGGCAGGCCCTTCGGCCCGTAGATGCCGAACCAGGTGGTGGAGCTGAAGCCGCTCAGGCCCGATTCGGCCACCGTGGGCAGCTCCGGCGCCAGCGCCGATCGGCTCTTGCCGGTCACGGCCAGCGCCTTGAGCTTGCCGTCCTTCACATGCGGCATGCCCGAGACGATGCTGTCGAACAGGATCTGCACCTTGTTTGACACCAGGTCCGGAATCGCCAGCGCCGTGCCGCGGTAGGGGATGTGCGTGATGTACAGGCCAGCCTGCGACTTGAAGGCCTCGCTGGTCAGATGGACGATGGTGCCGTTGCCGCTGGACGCGTAGTTAAGCTGCCCGGGCCGCGCCTTGGCATAGGCGATCAGTTCGGCGACGTTCTTCACCGGCAGGTCCAGCGGCACCAGCAGCACGTTGGTGGCGTCGGCCACGTGCGCGATGGGCGTGAAGTCGCTGTCCGGCCCTGTGGTGCGGTAAGGCAACTTCGGATTGAGGTGCGGGCCGATGGAATGGGTGCTGCTGGTGGCGATGAGCAGCGTGTAGCCATCAGGCACGGACTTCGCCACCTCGGCCGAGCCGAGCGAGCCGCCGGCCCCCGCCTTGTTCTCCACCACCACCGTCTGCCCCAGGCCCTGGCCCAGTCGCTGCGCGACGCTGCGCGCCAGCAGGTCGGTGGCGCCGCCGGCCGGGAACGGCACCACCAGGCGAATCGGTTTCGTGGGAAAGCTCTGTGCTGCGGCCAGCGGCGCTGCCAGCGACAGCGCCAGCAGCGCCATCAGGGGTCGTCGGTGCATGGGGTGGGACTCGTCAACGGAAACCTCATTGTCGCGCGGCGTCGACAAGATTTGACGCAACGCAGCGAATCAGCCCCTTCGGCGCACCCAAGCGGGCGCGCAGCGCGTAAGCTCGCGCGGCCCCGCACTGCGAGGCTTCCCATTGGCAACTGCAGGAGGACATTCCACCATGGCAACACGCAAGACACCCAGCAAACCGAGCACCTTGAAGAGTGCCGCTACCGATCTGGTCCAGGCCGCGAAGAGCCTCGGCCAGGCCGTCGTGAGCAAGGCCGAGGAGGCCAAGGCCGACGCGTCGGCGGCGCTGACGCGCGTCAAGAAGGACGTGGCCGCCGGCACCCGCAAGGCCCGCAAGGAGATCACCAGTTCGGTCCAGCGCACCGAAACCCGCATCGAGAAGGCCGCGGCCAGCGCCAAGAAGTCGGTGCAGCGCACGATCGGCACGGTCGAGAAGAAGGCCCGCGCCGTCAAGGCCCAGACCGAGCGCAAGCTGACCCGCGCCGAGCAGACGTCGAGCCGCCGCGTGGCCCAGGCCGGCGACGCCATCGCCAAAGAGGTGCGCGTGGTCAAGGCGGCCGTGAAGAAGAAGGCCGGTGCCGTTGCGAAGTCGGTGAAGAGCACGACCGAGAAGGCCAAGGCCCAGGCGGCCAGCACGCGTGCCGAGGCCGCCCGCGCAGCGGCCGCGGCCAAGCGCTCTGCCGCAGCGGCGGCCAAGAAGGCGCCCGCGAAGAAAGCCGCGGTGAAGAAGTCCGTGCGCACAAGGTAGACCCGAGTCCACCTCGGCATCGGACGGCCGCGGGCGTCAGTCCTGCAGCGCACGGGCCACCTGCTCCGCAAGCGCGAGCGACGCAGTGAGCCCGGGCGATTCGATGCCGAACAGATTCACCAGCCCGGCCACGCCATGCTCGGCCGGGCCCTGGATCAGGAAGTCGGCAGCTGCCTCGCCCGGACCGCTGATCTTGGGCCGAATGCCGGCATAGGCCGGCTGCAGCGCATCGTCGGGCAGCGCCGGCCAGTAGCGGCGGATGGCCGCCGCAAAGGGTTGGGCCCGCGCCGGGTCGACCAAGTAGTCCTCCTCGCCCAGCGCGGTGCGCGGCACCCATTGCACGTCGGGGCCGAAGCGCATCTGCCCGCCTAGGTCGAGCGTGACATGCACGCCCAGCCCGGCCTCGTCGGGCATCGGGTAGATCAGCCGCGTGAAAGCCGGCTTGCCCGAGCAGGCGAAGTAGTGGCCGCGCGCCCAGTGCGACGGCGGCAGCTGCTGCGGTGGCAGGCCGTCGAAGCCCGCGGCCAGCGCCACCGCATGCAAGCCGGCGCTGTTGACCACGCTGCGTGCCTGCAGTCGCATCGGCTCGTCGCCGCCCACGTCCAGTTCGAAGCCATCGCCGACACGCCGCAGCCGCTGCAGCGGGCTCATCAGCGCCAGCATCGCGCCATGCGCCTCGGCGTCGCCCTGCAGCGACAGCATCAGGCCATGGCTGTCGACGATGCCGGTGGACGGCGACAGCAGCGCCGCGGTGCAGTGCAAGGCCGGCTCCAGCGCGCGTGCCTGCATTGCATCCATCCACTGCAAGTCGTGCACGCCGCAGGCTTCGGCGCGCTGCCGCAGAGCCTGGAGGCCCGGCTCCTGTGCCGCCTCGGTGGCGACGATCAGCTTGCCGCAGCGCCGGTGAGCGATGCCACGCTCGGCGCAGTACGCATACAGCAGCTCGCGCCCGCGCACGCACAAGCGCGCCTTCAGCGAACCCGGCGGGTAATACAAGCCGGCGTGGATGACCTCGCTGTTGCGCGAACTGGTGCCAGTGCCGATAGCCACCGCTGCCTCCAGCAGCACCACTTCGCGTCCAGCCATCGCCAGCGCTCGGGCCACCGCCAGGCCGACGATGCCCGCCCCGATAACGACGCAATCCACCTGCTCCATTTGCTCATCCTCTCCAGGGGCCGGGGTTGTGCAGCCCTTCGGCGACGAAACGCCGCACGTCGGGTGGCCGTTCGCCGCGGTGGAAGGCCAGACGCTTGTCGCGCAAGCCGGCGTCGGCGGCGGTGAAGCGCTCCAGCCGACGCAGATGCTCGACCCAACTCTCGTCGACGAAGTACTCGATGTAGCGCCCCGGCGCCGCGGTGTCGCGGAACAGCCCCCAGGACAATGCGCCCTGGCGCAGCCGGGCGCGGCGCGTCTTCTGCATCACCTCGGCAAAGCCTGCAGCCTCGGCCGGGTCTATCTGGTATTCCACCGTCACCATCACCGGGCCTTCGTCGGGACCGACCTCGATGGCCGTCATCGGCAGGTTCGCCGGCTTGGCCGGGCTGAAGTCGGGGTCGGCCCCGCCTTCGACGCTGAGCTTGCGCGTCAGCAGCCACAGCAGCGGGCCGACCACCGCCGCGCAGCTGACGGCGATGCGCACGCTGCTCCAGCCGGCCACCTGGCCCCACAGCAACGAGCCCGCCGCAGCGCCGCCCATCAGCGCCATCTGGTAGATGGCCATGCCGCGCGCGCGCACCCAGTTGGGCAGTGCCACCTGCGCGGCCAGCGTCAGAGAATTGGCGGTGGAGATCCAGGCCATGCCCAGCAGCACGATGGCCGGCAACGCGACCCAGATGTTCGGCGCGAACACCACCACCACCGACATGGCGGCATGCGTGAGCGTGCCTGCGACGACGAACTGGTCGCGGTCGAAGCGCATGCGCCAGCGCGGGAAGTACAGTGCCGCCACCACCGCGCCGCCGCCGATGCAGGCTAGCATCAGGGTGTAGGTGCCCGGGCCGGCGCCGTGGATGTTGCGTGCCACCAGCGGCAGCAGCGCCAGCAGCGCCGACGAATGCAGGAAAAAGAAGAAGATGCGCACCAGCACCGAGCGCATGCGCGGCGACTGCATCACGTGCTGCCAGCCCACGCGCATGGCACCGACGAAACGCTCACCCGGCAGCGTGCTGGTGCGAGGCTGAGAACGCCAGCGCAGGATGGTGACGAAGGCCATGGCCGCGAGCAACGTGTTGAGCACGAACACCGCGCCGCTGCCCAGGCTGGCCAGGATGGCGCCGGCCCCCACCGGTCCGACCACGCGCGACAGGTTCATCGAGATGCCGTTCAGCGCCATCGCCGCGCCCAGCTGCTCGCGTGGCACCACCTCGGGCACGATGGCCGAGAACACCGGCCAGCGCATGGCCAGGCCGATGCCGTTGGCAAAGGTCAGGCCCAGCAACAGCGGCGCGGTCAGTGAATCGGTCAACGCCAGCGTGGCCAGCAGCAGCGCCGTCAACGCCACCCACAGTTGCGTGGCCGCGAAATAGCGGCGCCGGTCGATGATGTCGGCCAGCGCCCCGCTGGGCAGGCCGAGCAGGAACACCGGCAGCGTCGATGCGGTCTGCACCATCGCCACCATCACCGGGCTTGTGGTCAGCGAAGTCATCACCCAGGCGGCGGTGACATCGTTCATCCACATACCGATGTTGGCCGCAAAGGTGGCCAGCCACAGGTTGCGGAACACCCCGGTGCGAAACGGTGCGAAGGTGGGGCTTGCGCTCAGCGTGGACAACAGCGGGGGCATGGGTGGAGCATAGCGGCGGCGCGGTACAGCGCCATCACCACCTGGGCGCCGCGGCGCGACTACGGGCGGCCGGGCGCGCCCGGCCGCCCGCGCGCAGATTTCGCTACAGCTCTTCCTGGAAGGCCACTTCGCGCTTGCTCTTGATCGACGGCAGCGAGACCACGACGATCATCAGTGCGGCAGCGATCAGCAGGCCGGCCGACAACGGCCGTGTCAGGAACGCACTCCAGTCGCCGCGGCTGAGCAGCAGCGCGCGGCGTAGGTTCTCCTCCATCATCGGCCCGAGGATGAAGCCCAGCAGCAGCGGCGCCGGCTCGCATCCGAGCTTGAAGAAGAAGTAGCCGACGATGCCGAAGCCAGCCGCCATGAAGACGTCGAAGTTGTTGTTGTTCAGCGTGTACAGGCCGATGCAGCAGAAGGACATGATCGCCGGGTACAGGAAACGGTACGGTACCGTCAGCAGCTTGATCCAGATGCCGATCAGCGGCAGGTTCAGGATGACCAGCATCGCGTTGCCGACCCACATCGACGCGATCAGGCCCCAGAACAACTCGGGATTGCTGGTCATGACCTGCGGTCCCGGTTGAATGCCCTTGATGGTCATCGCGCCGACCATCAGCGCCATCACCGCGTTCGGCGGGATGCCCAGCGTCAGCATCGGGATGAACGAGGTCTGCGCGCCGGCGTTGTTGGCCGCCTCGGGGCCCGCCACGCCACGGATGTTGCCCTGGCCGAAAGGTACATCGCCAGGGTTGGCACGCATCTTCTTCTCGATCGTGTAGGCGGCGAAAGACGACAGCAGTGCGCCGCCGCCAGGCAGCACGCCCAGGATCGAACCCAGTGCGGTGCCGCGCAGCACCGCCGGATAGGCGTTCTTGAAGTCCTGCTTGGTCGGCCAGATGCCTTTGACGTCCTTGGTGAAGACTTCACGGTGTTCGGCCGGACGGCTCAGGTTCGAGATGATCTCGCCGAAACCGAACACGCCCATGGCGATGGCGACGAAGCTGATACCGTCGGTCAGCTCGGGAACGTCGAAGCTGAAGCGCGGCACGCCGGAGATGACGTCGGTGTTGATCTGGCCGAGCAGCAGGCCCAGCAGGATCATCGCGATCGCCTTGATCAGCGAGCCCGAGGCCAGCACCACTGCGCCGATCAGGCCCAGCACCATCAACGAGAAGTACTCGGCCGGGCCGAACTTGAAGGCCAGCTCGGTGAGCGGCGGTGCGAAGGCGGCGATCACGATCGTGCCCACGCAGCCGGCGAAGAACGAGCCCAGGCCGGCCGCGGCCAGTGCCGCCCCCGCCCGGCCCTTGCGCGCCATCTGGTAGCCGTCGATCGCCGTCACCACTGAGCTACTTTCGCCCGGCACGTTGATCAGGATGGCGGTGGTCGAACCGCCGTACTGCGCACCGTAGTAGATGCCGGCCAGCATGATCAGCGCGGGCGTGGCGTCCAGCGCGTAGATGCTGGGCAGCAGCATCGCGATGGTCGCCACCGGCCCCAGCCCCGGCAGCACGCCGATCAGCGTGCCGAGCAGCGCGCCGAAGAAGGCGTAGAACATGTTCTGCAGCGTGAAGGCCACGCCGAAGCCGAGCACCAGGTTGTTGATCAGGTCCATGCGGCTCTCCTCAGGCAGTCATGAAGGCAGGCCAAAGCGGAATCACCAGGCTCAGGCCCTTGATGAAGATCGCCCAGGAGCCGATGGTGAGGACGATGATGTTGATGATCACCTCCTTCAGCTTGAACTCGTCGCCGGCCAAGCTGGAGATCATGATCAGAATTGGCAGCGAGAGGATCATGCCCAGCCGCGGCAGTGCCAGGCCGAACACCACCACGCCGAGAACGATCAGGATCAACGGCCTCCAGCCGATGTCGCCGACCGGGTCTCCGCCCTCGGACTCGATCGTCAGCGCCTTGAACAGGACCATCGCGCCGAGCACAGCCAGCAGGATGCCCAGCCCGAAGGGAAAGTAGCCGGGCCCAGGGCGGGCGGAGGTGCCGAAGCTGTAGTTCGTGGCGCCGATGGCAAAGCCGACCCCGGCAACGATGAACATCAGCCCCGACCAGAAATCCTTCTGGCTCTTGATCTTCATGACTTGTCTCCTCGGCGAACCTGTCGTGGGCGATTCTAGGCAGGCCCATGGCGCGCCCGGGTGTGGTTTCCACGTAAGCCGCCCAGGCGGCAGCGTCAGGTCGCGATATCGCGCCTTCGCAATCCGGTCAGGAAAGGGCCCGAGCCCTCAGGCGCGCATGTCCAGGCTGGGTGTGCTGCGCATCACCTCTTCGATCGTGGTCAAGCCTTCGGCCACCTTCATTGCTCCGGCCAGACGCAGCGCGCGCATGCCGTCCTTGACCGCCTGGCGGCGCAGCGCGCCGGCATCCAGCGCCGGGTGCACGCAAGCGCGTGCGGCCTCGGTCATGACCAGCAGCTCGTACAGTCCGACGCGGCCGCGGTAGCCGGTGTGACGACACTCCAGGCAGCCCACCGGCTTGTAGGACCGTACGCCGCCCGACAGGCGCCAAGGTCTGGCCAGCTCGTCGAGCGTCTCGCGCGTGGTCGTGTCGTCACGCTGCTTGCAGGCCGGGCACAGCATGCGCGTCAGGCGCTGCGCCAGCACGCCCACCACCGTGGCCGAGATCAGGTAGGCCGGCACGCCCAGGTCGGCCAGGCGCGTGATGGCCGAGGCCGAGTCGTTGGTGTGCAGCGTGCTGAACACCAGGTGGCCGGTCAGCGCCGCCTGGATCGCCATCTCGGCGGTGGCCAGGTCGCGGATCTCGCCGACCATGATGATGTCCGGGTCCTGGCGCATCAGCGCGCGCAGGCCCTCGGCGAAGCCCATATCGATGGCCGCATGCACCTGCGTCTGGTTGAAGGCCGACTCGATCATCTCGATCGGGTCTTCGATGGTGCAGACGTTGACCTCGTCGGTGGCCAGCTGCTTCAGCGTGGAATACAGCGTGGTGGTCTTGCCCGAGCCGGTGGGCCCGGTGACGAGGATGATGCCGTGCGGCCGCGCGATCAGTTCCTGCCAGCGCTGCGTGTCGTGCGCGCCAAAGCCCAGCGCCTCGATGCGCTTGACCGCCGTCTCGGGGTCGAAGATGCGCATCACCAGTTTCTCGCCGAAGGCGGTGGGCAACGTGGACAGGCGCATCTCGACTTCGGCGCCGATCTTGTCGGCGGTGTCGGGGCGCTTGGTCTTGATGCGCCCGTCCAACGGGCGGCGGCGCTCGACCACGTCCATGCGGCCGAGCAGCTTGATGCGCGAGGTCATCGCGTTCATCACACCCAGCGGCACTTGGTAGACGGTGTGCAACACGCCGTCGATGCGGAAGCGGATGGCGCCCATGTCGCGCCGCGGCTCGAGGTGGATGTCGCTGGCGCGCTGGTCGAAAGCGTACTGCCACAGCCAGTCGACCACCTGCACCACGCCCTGGTCGTTGGCGTCCAGCTGCTTGGCGGTCTTGCCCAGTTCGACCAACTGCTCGAAGCTGGCCGCGGGCGAGACCTCTCCGCTCTTCTGCGCCGCACGCACCGACTTGGCCAATGCATAGAACTCGGTGGTGTACTTGCGCACGTCCTGCGGATTGGCCAGCACCACCTTCACGCTGCGACGCGTGTGCGCCTCGATCTCGGCCACCCAGCCCAGGTCGAAGGGCTCGGCGGTGGCGATGACCACGTCGGCATTGTTCATCTGCACCGGCAACGCGCAGCGGCTTTCGGCGTAGTGCACCGACATCACGTCGGCGACGCGGCCGACATCGGCCTTCAGCGGATCGATGCGCAGGTAGGGCATGTCGATGCGCCTTGCCAGCCATTCGGTCAGCGCCTCGGTGTCCAGCGGCTGCGCCGTGCCGGCACGCACCAGCCCAGCCCCGCCCAGACGCACCAGCGCATGCTGGCTCGACGCCCCGGCGCCAAAGCGGCGGGTCACGCGTTCGCCGTCCTCGACCGAGACCACCTTGTCGTCGCGCAGCCAGCCGAGCAGCAGCTTCCAGTCGAGTTTGCCCTTCCACGGCGCATGCGGCAACACCAGCGTGTCGGCCGCGGCGGCACGGTGCGTAACGGGAGGGTGGGTCATGTCGGGATGTTCGGCCGGTGCCGGGCCGGGCAGGTTCAGGGCGCCAGCGGCCGCAGCATGCGCAGCCATTTGCGCGCCGGCAGCCCCCAGGCGCCAAAGCGGGCCTCGATGGTAGCCGCGCGATCGAGCAACGTGGCGCGATCGGGCAGCATTACGTCACGGCCGGCCAGCACGACGCTGTTGCCTTCGCGCGTGGGCCGCAGTCCGCACACCTGGCCGCTCCCGAAGGCCGAGACGATCTGCGACAGGCTGTAGTCGAAGCTGGCGTCGCGGCCGAACAGGTTGACGCTCATCACGCCGCCTTCGGCCAGCACGCCACGGCATGCAGCGTAGAAGCGGGCATCGTCCAGCACCGGCGCGGCAGCCTCCTGATCGTACAGGTCCACATGCAGCAGTTGCACGCTACCCAGGTGCGCCGGGTCGTGCACCCAGGCGCCGGCATCCTGGGTCAGCACCTGCAGCTTCGGTCCGTCGGCCGGCAGGTGGAACGAGTGGCGGCAGGTGGCGATCACCGCGGGGTTCAGTTCCACCGCGGTGGTGTGCATGCGCAGCGCCTTCAGCGTGAAGCGCGTGATCGCGCCGGCCCCCAGGCCCAGCTGCACCGCATGGCCGCGACCCAACTGCCCGGACGGCAGCCACAGCAGGCTGGCCAGCATGCGCTGCACGTAGTCGAGCTCGACGAAGTCGGGCCTGGCGATGCGCATCGAGCCCTGGATCCAGATGGTGCCCAGGTGCAGGCTGCGCACGCCGTCGTACTCGGAAATCGTGGCCTCGGGCAGGCGCGGGATGGGAGCGGTTCGGGTGGCCATGGAGCAACCCGCCACGATAACCGAGGCACTCAGCCGAGTGGCATCCCGCAGGCCTGAAACACCGCGCGCCAGGCGGCAAGCTTGCGCTCGAAGCTCCAGCTGGCGTTGGCCGGGCTGCTGGACGGCAGGCGGTACACCGCCAAGCCGAGCTCGGCGGTGATGCGCATGGCGCGGGCCGATTCGCCGCCGTTATGGGCCACGGCCACAAGCCGCGGCGCTCGCCGACGCAGGCTGGCGAGATCGTTGTAGCGCAGGTCGCGGATCGCGCTGTCCAGGCTGCCCTCGCGGCGGCATTCGGCGATCACGTCCCACAGGCCCAGGCCGTGGGCGCGCAAGCGCTGCAGGCGCTGCGCATAGGGCCGTGGCACCAGGTCTTCGCCCAGCAGCGCCGACAGCAGCGGCCAGAACTGGTTGCGCGGGTGGGCGTAGTACTGCCCAGCAGCCAGCGACGCCGCGCCCGGGAAACTGCCCAGCACCACCAGCCGCGTGTGCCTCCCGATCACAGGCGGCAGACCTGGCAGCACGGCGCTCAAGCCGCCAGCCCCGGCAGCGCGTCGCGCGCGTTGGCGCAGGTGACCTCAGCGGTGTGCGGCAGGCTCCAGCCGCGCAGCGCAGCCAGGGTCTCGGCAATGCGCGGCAGCTCGGCCGGCTCGTTGCGCGCCTGGGGCGCGTCGAGGCGCTGCGTCGCGTTGCGGTACAGCCACTGCGGCGGGATGTCCGGCGCGTCGGTCTCCAGCACCAGGGACTGCTCGGGCAGCGTCGACGCCAGGCGGCGGATCTGCAGCGCGCGCTCGTGCGTCATGGCCCCGCCGAAACCCAGCTTGAAGCCGAGTGCGACGAAATGATTGGCCTGCACCTCGCTGCCGTTGAAGGCATGGGCAATGCCGCCGCGCACGGCCACGCGGCGCAGGCCTTTGAGCAGCGAATCCGCCGAGCGCCGCACGTGCAGGATCACCGGCAACCCGGCCTCGCGGGCCAGGGCCAACTGCGCCAGGAAGAAGCGTTCCTGCCGCGAGTGGTCCAGCCCCGACACGAAGTGGTCCAGCCCGATCTCGCCCACGGCCACCAAGCGCAGGTCGCCACGGCAGCTCTGCAGCGATTCGCGCAGCCGCTCCAGGTCGGACTCGGCGGCACGCTCGACGTAGAGCGGGTGAATGCCCAGCGCATAGACCGCATCGTGAGCATGGGCCAGCGAGCGCACCGTCTCGAAGTTGGCCACCTCCACCGCCGGCAGCACCAGCCGCGCCACACCGGCAGCGCGGGCGCGAGCGACCACCGCCGCACGATCGGCGTCGAACTCGGGAGCGTCAAGATGGCAGTGGGTGTCAAACCAGACCGGCATGCGCGGATCATGCCTTGGCTCATTGCCCCCGGCCAACACCGGATGATTCCGGACGCGGTGCCCCAGGGGCCATGGCACTGGCGGGACGTCCAGCCGCAGGGATGCAAGGGCTGGCGCAACGTGATAACGTGAAACCCGTTTCCAGAGCTTTGTCCGCAGAGCGCAGCATGGCCATCCGCAAGACGCCGCTTTACAGTTCATCGCGCCGCAGCGCGCCCGCTGCCGTGGGTGCCAACTCTGCCAAGGTATCTGCGTCGGCGCAGCCCGGCGAAGTGGCTGCCCCGCCTGCCCCTGAGGCAGCGCTTCCGGCGGCAAGGCGCCCCTTCTTCAAGCGCCATGCGCCAGCCATCGCCTGGAGCGGCATCGGCGCGCTGCTGGCCATGGCGGTGATGCTGACCGCCCTCGGGCTGCAGCCGCGCCAGCGCGTCATCACCCAGGCGCAGATCGACGCCGCGGTGCGCCATTCGCTGGAAAAGGAGCCGCTGCCCTCCCCGGCCACCAAGGCCTACGAAGGCGTGGCCCGTTCGGTGGTGCGCGTCGTCGGGCTGATGGACGACGACGACGACGGCAAGGAGCGCCCCGACAAGCGGGCCATGGACCGCAGCCTCGGCACCGGCGTGGTCATCAAGGACGATGGCACGATCCTCACCAACCTGCACGTGGTGTGGGGCGCCAAGCGCGTGCGCGTCACCTTCGCCAATGGACACGAATCCGACGCGCAGATGGTCGGCGCCCAGCCCGAGAACGACCTGGCCGTGCTCAAGGCGAAGAGCCTGCCCGACGACCTGGAGCCGGCCACGATGCGCTCCACCGGCGACCTGGCGCCCGGCGACCAGGTCATCGCCGTCGGCCATCCCTTCGGCATCGGCCCATCGGTCAGCGCCGGCGTGGTGTCGGGGCTGGGACGCGAGTTCCGCGCGCCCGAAGGCCAGAATTCGTTGACCAACCTGATCCAGTTCGACGCCGCCGCCAATCCCGGCAATTCCGGCGGGCCTCTGGTCACGATGGACGGCTACGTGGTGGGCATCGTCACCGCCATCCTCAACCCCAACGAACAGCGCACCTTCGTGGGTATCGGCTTTGCGGTGCCTATCGAGAATGCCGCCGGCGCGGCCGGCCTGGCGCCGTTTTGACTCCACAAACAGGAAGACCCATGCAACTCGGCGCGCACGATCCCACCCAGACCGCAGACCTGATGGAGCGCATGCTCTACGAAGTCAAGCGCGTCGTCGTCGGGCAGGACCGCTTTCTCGAGCGCGTGCTGATCGCCATGCTGGCGCAGGGCCATCTGCTGGTCGAAGGCGTGCCCGGTCTGGCGAAGACGCTGACTGTGAAGACGCTGGCGCGCACCATGCGCGGCAGTTTCAAGCGCATCCAGTTCACACCCGACTTGGTGCCGGCCGACCTGGTGGGCACACGCATCTACAACCAAAAGACCGGCGACTTCGGCACCTCGCTCGGGCCGGTGTTCGCCAACCTGCTGCTGGCCGACGAGATCAACCGCGCGCCGGCCAAGGTGCAGAGCGCGCTGCTCGAGGTGATGCAGGAACGCCAAGTGACGATCGCCGGTGACACGCATTTTGTGCCCGAGCCCTTCGTCGTCATGGCCACGCAGAACCCGATCGAGACCGAGGGCACCTACCCGCTGCCCGAAGCGCAGGTCGACCGCTTCATGATGAAGGTGCTGGTCGACTACCCCACCGAGGAAGAGGAGTTCGTGATCGCGCAACGCGTCACCGGCCCGTCCACCGAGGTGCAGGCAGTGTGCGACACGCAGGCGCTGCAGGCGCTGCAGAAACAATGCCGCGCGGTCTATGTCGACCCCTCGCTGATCCAGTACGCGGTCAAGCTGGTCAGTGCCACGCGCTCGCCCGATCGTTACGAAATGGCCGACCTGGCCAAGTACCTGACCTTCGGGGCCAGCCCGCGCGCCACCATCGGCCTGGTCGAGGGCTCGCGGGCGCTGGCCCTGCTGCGCGGCCGGCGCTATGCACTGCCCGAGGACATGGTCGACCTGGTGCCCGACGTGCTGCGCCACCGGCTGGTGCTGTCCTATGAGGCGCTGGCCGACAACATGACGGCCGACCAGATCGTGCAACGCGTGATGCAGAAGGTGGCCGTGCCCGACAAGCCGATGGCCCATGCCCATGAAAACGGCAACGCCCTCCATGCCTGAGGCTGGCGCCGACGCGCGCGTGCCCGGCCTCGAGGAGCGGCTGCTGCGCCAACTCGAGTGGACGGTGATGCGCCGCCTGGACGGGCTGTTGCAGGGCGACTACCGCACGCTGCTGCGCGGCGCCGGCATCGACCTGGCCGACCTGCGCGAATACCAATTTCACGACGATGTGCGCCACATCGACTGGAACGTCACCGCGCGGCTGCAGACGCCGCACGTGCGCCAGTTCACCGAAGACCGCGAGATGACCGCCTGGTTCCTGCTCGACCTGTCGGGCAGCGTCGACT
>Ga0316601_100000022_pt1 | contig 55655 bp, 68 predicted proteins | sample OWC_soil_day5_no_FD_207663 | JGI IMG/M metagenome (GOLD analysis project Ga0316601, IMG submission 207663) | Wetland soil microbial communities from Old Woman Creek delta, Ohio, United States - OWC_soil_day5_noCT | ecosystem: Environmental > Terrestrial > Soil > Wetlands | place: USA: Ohio... | reverse complement strand
TGAAGGTTGAACTCATAACTCAGGTAGCTATGGATGAAGGATTAAGATTCGCTATCAGAGAAGGCGGAAGAACAGTAGGTTCAGGCGTCGTAACAAGCATAATCGAATAATTTTTAAAAAAATAATATTATATGGACTGGGTTTCTAGATCCAGTCCTTATAATACTTTATTGACATATGTATTAAGATGTGATAAATTATTTAAGTGCGCAAAAATAGATTTTGGCGCTTATGAGACCAGGAGGTGTAGATAAATGAGAGTAAAAGTAACAATGGCTTGCACAGAGTGCAAACAGAGGAACTATCATACAATGAAGAACAAGAAGAACGATCCAGACAGATTAGAGATGAACAAATACTGTCCATTCTGCAAACAGCACAGAACACATAAAGAAACAAAGTAATATTGTGACAAACGCATAAGAACTATTTAAGGATGTGAACAAATGGCTGTGAACAAGAATGTTGCAAAAGCTAAAAAGTCAGCAGCGTCCGAAAAAGGTTTAATTCAATACTTTAAAGACCTGAAAGCAGAATTCAAAAGGATAACCTGGGCCTCTAAAGAAAACGTAAAAAAATCAACCGCAGTTGTTATCGCGTTCTGCGCGATATATGCGGTTTATATTGGACTGCTTGATAGCGCTTTCAACGAGCTTATGAAGCTGATCCTGGAATAATTGTTGAAAAGGAGGTAGGGGTCTACGAGATTCCCGTCCACTATTATGGCAGAAAAAGCTAGATGGTATGTAGTGCATACCTATTCCGGTTATGAGAATAAAGTAAAAGCAAACCTCGATAAGACGGTTGAAAACAGAAACCTTCAAGAGTGGATTCAGGATGTACAGGTCCCTATGGAAGAACAGGTCGAAATAAAAGACGGCAAGAAGAAAATAACAATGAAAAAGGTCTTTCCGGGATATGTCCTGATAAAAATGGTAATGAGTGACGATTCGTGGTACATTGTCAGAAACACCAGAGGTGTAACGGGCTTTGTAGGTCCTGGATCAAAACCGGTGCCGTTAACTGATGATGAAGTCAACTCGATGGGCATTGCGGAAAAAATGGTCAAACTGGATGTCGAAGTAGGAGAAAGCGTGAAGGTTAAATCCGGTCCGCTTGAAAACTTCCCTGCGGTAATCCAGGAGATCAATCATGAAAAGCACAAGATAAAGGCGCTAGTTAACATGTTTGGCAGGGAAACTCCTGTTGAACTTGATTTTAATCAAATAGAAAAACTTAACTAGGAAAAAGACGAAAGTCTTTAATAAGTGGGAGGATTTGAATCCGTTTGACCACATAATAGGAGGTGGAAATTAATGGCTAAAAAAGTAGTAGGAATGATTAAACTTCAACTTCCTGCAGGTAAAGCAACTCCAGCACCACCAGTTGGACCGGCACTCGGACAGCACGGTGTTAATATCATGGGATTCTGTAAAGAATTCAATGCTAAAACTGCAAGTCAGGAAGGACTTATAATTCCAGTAGTAATCACTGTATACCAGGACAGATCATTTAGTTTTATACTAAAGACTCCGCCGGCTGCAGTATTATTAAAGAAAGCTGTTGGAATTGAAAGCGGTTCTGGCGTACCAAACAAGACTAAGGTAGCTAAGGTTACTAAAGAACAGTTGAGACAGATCGCTGAAACAAAGATGCCAGACTTGAACGCTGCATCAGTAGAGACTGCAATGAGCATGATAGCAGGAACTGCAAGGAGCATGGGTATAACTATAGAAGAATAGTTTGCCACAATCGTGGGAGGTAAAAAAACCGCTGGTACCACAAAGGAGGAAGAAAGATGGGAAAAAATTATAGAGAAAGTGCAAAGCTAGTAGATAAAAATGTTTTGTACACTCCAGCAGAAGCTTTAGAATTATCTGTAAAGACTTCAAAAGCAAAATTCGATGAAACAATAGAATTAGCGTTAAAATTAGGAGTAGATCCAAGACATGCTGATCAGCAGGTTAGAGGAGCGGTAGTACTCCCTCACGGAACAGGTAAAAAAGTGAGAGTATTGGTTTTCGCAAAAGGCGAAAAAGCTAAGGAAGCTGAAGAAGCAGGTGCAGAATTTGTTGGCGCAGAAGAATTAGTTCAGAAGATCCAGGGAGAAAACTGGTTTGAATTCGACATAGTTGTAGCTACACCAGACATGATGGGTGTTGTTGGTAGATTGGGTAGAGTGCTCGGACCTAAGGGTTTAATGCCAAATCCAAAATCAGGAACAGTAACCTTCGACGTAGCAAGAGCTATAGCTGAAATAAAAGCTGGTAAGGTTGAATATAGAGTTGACAAAACTTCTATCGTTCACGTTCCGATTGGAAAAGCTTCTTTCGGAGCTGAAAAGCTGAAAGACAACTTCCACGCACTTTGTGAAGCGGTTGTTAAGGCTAAGCCTTCAGCTGCAAAAGGACAGTACCTCAAATCCGTTGTTGTCGGAAGCACAATGGGTCCTGGTATAAAGATAAATCCTGCAAAAGTGTTAGATTAGTATTGACATAACTGTGAATTATTTATATAATTCATTAGGCAAGTAAATATTCCGTAGACAGTAGGTGCGAAAGCGTAAAGGACAAGTCCGACCTACCGAGGGTTGCAATATATGCATATTGTGGGTCTCTCTCGCGTCTACGGAGAGGCCCTTTATTAACTATAGCAGTAATTTTACTGTGAGGAGGTGGACACACAGTGGGAAAAAACAGAGAAATTAAAGAAGCAAAGGTATCTGAAATCAAAGAAAAAATGGAGAAAGCCCAGAGCATAATATTTGCAAAATATCAGGGACTTACCGTTGAAGAAGATACTGAATTAAGAAAAACTTTAAGAGATGCAGGTGTTGAATACAAGGTATACAAAAATACTTTGACTACATTGGCAGCTAAGGAACTTGGATTTGACGGAATAGTAAGCGCTTTGGAAGGACCTTTATCAGTTGCTTTCGGATACGAGGATCCAACTGTACCAGCAAAAGTTCTCAACGACTTCGCAAAAACTCATAAGAAGTTGGAGCTAGTGGCTGGTATCGTTCAGGGAGAAATCTTCGACGAAGCTAAGGTTAAGCAGCTTGCTACAATACCTGCAAAAGAAGTTCTTATTGCAAAACTACTTGGAAGCTTCAAGGCTCCATTGTCAAATTTGGCATACTTGCTGAATGCGATAGCAGAAAAAAAAGAAACAGAAGTATAATAGGTTAAAATTTTCGGAGGTGTAATATAATGAATAGAGAAGAAATAATTCAGGCTATAAAAGAAATGAGCGTTTTAGAATTAAACGAATTAGTAAAAGCATGCGAAGAGGAGTTTGGTGTTAGTGCAGCAGCTCCAGTAGCAGCAGCAGGTGCAGCAGCTCCAGTAGCAGCAGCAGAAGAAAAAACTGAATTTGATGTAGTACTTGCTAACGCTGGTGCTGAAAAGATCAAAGTTATAAAGGTAGTAAGAGAAATAACTGGTCTTGGATTAAAGGAAGCTAAAGCAGTAGTTGACGAAGCTCCTAAGACATTAAAAGAAGGCGTTGCTAAAGAAGAAGCTGAAGCTATCGTAGCTAAGCTTGCTGAAGTTGGCGCAACAGCAGAAATAAAATAATATACAAACCATCATAAGGAAAGGGGCACTTTAACTAGCGCCCCTTTTTGGTTTCTTTAGCAGCACTATTGACATGCTGTTTACATTGTGGTAAAATAATAAATTGCATTGATAACTACGGATGTTAAAGTTTTCTACCCTATTTTATATAAATTTATTCAATTTCATATAATAGGGTAATATGTTTTTCAGTAGTTTAATCAGAATGCGTTTTTTATATTTTTAAGTTTATGCAAGGGGTGAAGGTCTATGGTACATCCTGTCCAAGTCGGTAAAAGAACGAGAATGAGCTTTTCCAAACTTAAAGAAGTAGGTGAAATGCCTAATTTAATCGAGGTTCAGCTTGATTCATACCAATGGTTCCTGAAAGAAGGTCTGCAGGAGGTCTTCGAGGATATCAATCCAATAATGGACTATACTGGAAATCTTAATCTGGACTTTGTTGGTTACAAATTAGAAGAGGACCAAGTTAAATATTCTGTTGAAGAGTGTAAGGAAAGAGATGCAACGTATGCGGCGCCTTTGAAAGTAAAGGTAAGGCTGTTGAACAAAGAAACTGGAGAAGTAAAAGAACAGGAAGTGTTCATGGGAGATTTTCCTCTTATGACGGAGCAGGGTACTTTTATTATCAACGGAGCTGAAAGAGTTATAGTAAGTCAGCTGGTGAGGTCACCGGGGGTATACTACGATACCGCAAGGGATAAGACTGGCAAGGAGCTGTTTTCAGCTACAGTCATTCCTAACCGCGGAGCGTGGCTCGAATACGAAACAGATCCGAATGACATAATATATGTAAGAATTGACAAGACAAGAAAGCTTCCAATAACCATACTTGTAAGAGCTATGGGAATCGGAACAGATGCCGAGATAATTGAGTTCTTCAGCGAAGACGAGAGGCTCAAGGCTACAATGGAAAAAGACAGCACAAAGACAAGGGAAGAAGCGCTTCTCGAGGTATACAAAAGGTTAAGGCCGGGCGAGCCTCCGACAGTAGACAGCGCGATGTCGCTGATCGAGTCGCTGTTCTTTGACGCAAAGAGATACGACCTTTCCAGAGTTGGAAGATACAAATTCAACAAGAAGTTAGCCATCAACCTGAGGATTGCAAACCAGATAAGCAGCAAGGATATAGTCAATCCTATGACTGGTGAAATCATCGCTGAGGCTGGAAAGAAAATCACCAGGGAAAAAGCTCTTGAGATCCAGAACTGCGGAATCAATTCTGTAGACATTCAGGTTGAAGACAGGGTTGTAAGAGTAATCGGCAACAACTTTGTAGACATAAGGAAAATAGTTGACTTTAACATAGACGATCTAAACATCAGGGAGAACGTGCACTATCCTACATTGAAAGAGATACTGGATAATTACACAGACCAGGATGAGATAAAAGAGCAGATACAGAAAAAGATCCACAAGCTCATCCCTAAGCACATAGTAAGGGATGACATATACGCAACTGTAAGCTATGAACTGGGGCTTCCTTACAATGTCGGCCACACAGACGATATTGACCACCTTGGAAACAGAAGGCTCAGATCAGTAGGAGAGCTTCTTCAGAACCAGTTCAGAATCGGTCTGTCAAGAATGGAAAGAGTAGTTAAAGAGAGAATGGCTATCCAGGATCAGGATTCCATAACTCCTAGCGCGCTCATTAACATCAGGCCTGTGGCGGCATCCATAAAAGAGTTCTTCGGAAGCTCGCAGCTCTCGCAGTTCATGGATCAGACCAACCCGCTTTCGGAGCTTACTCACAAGAGAAGGCTTTCGGCACTGGGACCAGGAGGGCTTTCAAGAGAAAGGGCCGGCTTTGAAGTAAGGGACGTTCACCATTCACATTACGGCAGAATGTGCCCTATAGAAACGCCGGAAGGACCAAACATAGGTCTTATCAACTCGCTGGCCACTTATGCGAAGGTCAATGAGTATGGATTTATTGAGGCTCCTTACAGAAAAGTTGACAAGTCGCTCAAGAGGGTAACAGAAGAGATAGTATACATGACAGCAGACGAGGAAGACGAGTATTTGATTGCGCAGGCAAACGAGCCTGTGGATGAAAACGGGCACTTCATCGACAACAAGATAAACGTAAGGGATCAGGAAGACGTCCTCGTTGTTCACGCAGAGGAAGTTGACTTTATGGACATATCCCCAAGACAGATAGTTTCCGTCGCTACAGCCATGATACCGTTCCTTGAAAACGACGACGCCAGCCGTGCCCTGATGGGATCAAACATGCAGCGTCAGGCCGTGCCTCTTTTAAAACCGCAGGCACCGGTTGTTGGTACAGGTATCGAGTACAAGGCAGCTGTAGATTCAGGAGTTCTTCCTAAGGCTGAAAATGCGGGTACGGTTATATATGTAAGCGCAAATGAAGTGAGGGTTAAGAGGGACAGCGACGGAGGCATCGACCATTACAAATTATCAAAGTTCAAGAGATCAAACCAGGGTACCTGCATCAACCAGAGGCCAATAGTAAGCAAAGGCGAAATAGTCGGCAAAGGCACAGTGCTTGCCGACGGTCCTTCAACTGACCTCGGAGAAATAGCATTGGGCAAAAACATACGAATGGGCTTCATAACATGGGAAGGCTACAACTATGAGGACGCTATGCTTATCTCTGAAGAACTCGTAAGGGAGGATGTGTTCACATCCATCCATATCGAGGAGTATGAGGCAGAAGCAAGGGACACTAAGCTGGGACCTGAAGAGATAACCCGCGACATACCAAATGTCGGAGAAGATGCGCTCAAAGACATCGATGAAAGAGGGATAATCAGAATCGGTGCAGAGGTAAGGTCAGGAGACATACTTGTAGGAAAGGTTACTCCGAAGGGAGAAACCGAACTTACAGCTGAAGAAAGACTTCTAAGGGCGATATTCGGTGAAAAAGCCAGAGAGGTAAGAGATACATCACTAAGAGTTCCTCACGGTGAAGCAGGAATAATTGTAGACGTTAAGGTGTTTACAAGAGAGAACGGAGACGAACTCCCTCCTGGAGTCAATAAATTGGTAAGATGCTATATAGCTCAGAAGAGAAAGATATCTGTAGGAGACAAGATGGCTGGAAGACACGGTAACAAGGGTGTTATCTCAAGGGTTCTCCCTGAAGAAGACATGCCGTTCCTTCCGGATGGAAGACCGCTCCAGATCTGCCTGAACCCTCTGGGAGTTCCTTCCCGAATGAACATCGGACAGGTTCTTGAGGTTCATCTCGGATGGGCGGCCAGCGAAATGGGATGGCACATAGCCACACCGGTATTCGACGGCGCCACAGAGAGCGACATAACAAAATGCCTGGCAGATGCGGGATACAGGGAAGACGGAAAGACAATCCTTTATGACGGAAGAACAGGCGAGGCTTTCGACAATCCTGTTACCGTTGGATACATGTATATCCTCAAGCTTGCGCATCTGGTAGATGACAAGATACACGCAAGATCAACCGGACCATACTCGCTTGTAACCCAGCAGCCGCTGGGAGGTAAAGCTCAGTTCGGCGGACAGAGATTCGGAGAGATGGAAGTTTGGGCTCTGGAGGCATACGGTGCTGCTCATACACTGCAGGAAATCCTGACTGTTAAGTCTGATGACGTTGTAGGAAGAGTTAAAACCTATGAAGCCATAGTTAAGGGTGAAAACATACCTGAGCCAGGCATACCGGAATCCTTCAAGGTTCTTATAAAAGAACTTCAGGCTCTCTGCCTTGACGTGAAGGTTCTGAATGAAAATAACGAGGAAATCCAGCTCAGGGAGTCCGTTGAGGATGCAGAGGTTCTTGAGGTTAACATCGAAGGCGCTGAAGAAATCCCTGTGATTCCTGTCGAACAGTATTCCGATTCAATGATAGAAGAGGAAGCAGATGACGTTCTGGAGCTTGATGTCGACAGTCTGACAATTGATGATTTTCAGGATAGTTTAGAAATTGATGATTTTAATGATGAACATTAGTCTGAAGGGAGGATGGACCCTTGTTTGAATTGAATAATTTTGACGCACTACAAATAGGGCTGGCTTCACCGGAAAAGATCAGGGAATGGTCTAAAGGAGAGGTCAAGAAACCAGAAACAATAAACTACAGGACATTGAAACCTGAAAGGGACGGCCTTTTTTGCGAAAGGATTTTCGGACCTATAAAGGACTGGGAATGTCACTGCGGAAAATATAAGAGAATAAGATACAAAGGGATTGTCTGCGACAGATGCGGAGTTGAAGTAACTAAAGCAAAGGTCAGACGTGAAAGAATGGGACACATAGAACTGGCTGCGCCAGTGTCCCATATCTGGTATTTCAAAGGGATACCGTCCAGGATGGGTTTGATCCTGGATATGTCCCCTAGATCCCTTGAAAAGATACTGTATTTTGCTTCCTACGTTGTTTTAGACCCTATGACAACGCCGCTTCTGAAGAAGCAGCTGCTCAGCGAAAAAGAGTACAGGGAGAACCTGGACAAATACGGGGAGTACAGCTTCACTGCAGGGATGGGAGCAGAATCAGTCAAAGCTCTTCTTGAGGAAATTGATCTTGAACAGCTTTCGGTAGATCTTAAGGAAGAGCTCAAGACAAGCACAGGCCAGAAGAAGGTAAGAATCATAAGAAGGCTTGAAGTTGTTGAATCCTTCAGGAAATCTGGCAACAGACCTGAATGGATGGTGGTTGACGTAATACCTGTAATACCTCCTGACCTTAGACCTATGGTACAGCTTGACGGAGGAAGGTTTGCGACATCGGACCTGAACGACCTTTACAGAAGGGTTATCAATAGAAACAACAGACTAAAGAAGCTTCTTGATCTCGGAGCGCCTGACATCATTGTAAGAAACGAAAAGAGGATGCTCCAGGAAGCTGTTGACGCACTGATAGACAACGGAAGAAGAGGAAGACCTGTAACAGGACCTGGCAACAGGCCTCTGAAATCTCTTTCGGACATGCTTAAAGGCAAGCAGGGAAGATTCAGACAGAACCTTCTTGGAAAACGTGTTGACTATTCAGGACGTTCGGTTATAGTTGTCGGACCTGAATTGAAAATGTACCAGTGCGGCCTTCCTAAGGAAATGGCTCTCGAGCTTTTCAAACCTTTCGTTATGAAAAAGCTCACAGAAAGCGGAGTCGCACACAACATAAAAAGTGCAAAGAGAATGGTAGAGAGGGTTCAGCCACAGGTATGGGACGTGCTCGAAGAGGTCATCACAGACCATCCGGTTCTCCTGAACCGTGCCCCTACTCTGCACAGACTCGGAATCCAGGCGTTCCAGCCGGTACTTGTTGAAGGAAGAGCGATTAAGCTTCACCCGCTTTCATGTACAGCCTACAACGCTGACTTTGACGGAGACCAGATGGCGGTTCACGTTCCGCTTTCAGTTGAAGCTCAGGCTGAGGCAAGATTCCTCATGCTTGCTGCCCACAACATAATGAAACCTTCAGACGGTAAGCCGGTTGTTGTCCCTACACAGGACATGGTTCTCGGATCATACTATCTTACTATCGACAAGGTGGAAGAGGAAAGCATCAGGAACAAAGACGACAGAAGCGCAGATACAACCTTCGGAGAAGGAAAATATTTCTCATCCACAGATGAAGTGCTTATGGCATATCAGCTGGGAGAAGTAGGAATCCATGCCAAGATAAAGGTAAGGATGTCAAAGGTTGAAGACGGCGAGCTGGTTATAGGCACAATAGATGCTACACCTGGTAAAATAATATTCAATGAATCAATACCTCAGGACCTGGGCTTCGTTGACAGAAGCAACCCTGAAAACAAATTCAAATTGGAGATAGACTTCCTGGTTACTAAGAAGAAGCTGGGAGAGATAATCGAAAAGTGCTATATGAAGCACGGTGCTACAGAAACTTCAGTCATGCTCGACAACATAAAGGCAAAAGGATACCATTACTCCTCCATAGGAGCGATAACAGTATCCACTTCAGACATGGTAGTTCCTGAAAAGAAGAAGGAACTCCTCGCCGAGGCCGAAGCTACGATCGACAAAATTGAAAGCATGTACAGAAGAGGGTTTATCTCCGAAGATGAGAGATATGAAAAGGTTATAGACAAGTGGACAAGGACTACTGAAGAGGTAGCTAACGAGCTCATGGATAACCTTGATAAATTCAACCCGATATTCATGATGGCTGATTCAGGAGCCCGAGGTTCCAAGAGCCAGATCAAGCAGCTGGCCGGCATGAGAGGACTTATGGCTAACCCATCGGGTAAGATCATAGAGCTCCCTATAAAGGCTTCCTTCAGAGAGGGTCTTGACGTACTCGAGTACTTCATATCCACTCACGGAGCAAGAAAAGGTAATGCGGATACAGCTCTTAAGACAGCCGACTCTGGATACTTGACAAGAAGACTTGTTGACGTAAGCCAGGAGGTAATAGTAAGAGAAGAGGACTGCAGCTCAACTGAGGGATTTGAAGTAGCTGAAATCAGAGAAGGTAATGAAATCATTGAAAGCCTTGCTGAAAGACTTACTGGAAGATATTCCGCTCAGGATATGATACATCCTCAAACCGGTGAGGTCATTGTGCCGAGAGATACCTATATGGACTCCGACCTGGCTAAGAAGGTGCAGGATGCAGGATTGAAGAAAGTCCTTATTAGATCAGTGTTTACATGCAACTCAAGGCACGGCGTGTGCGCGAAATGCTACGGCATGAACATGGCCACTGCCCAGAAGATAAACATCGGCGAGTCTGTAGGAATCATTGCAGCCCAGAGTATCGGAGAACCTGGTACACAGCTTACAATGAGAACATTCCACACAGGCGGTGTTGCCGGATCTGACATAACACAGGGTCTTCCGAGAGTCGAGGAGCTTTTCGAAGCAAGAAAACCTAAGGGTCTTGCTATTGTAGCAGAGGTTTCCGGAACTGTAAGGCTGGAAGAAACAAAGAAGAAGAGAATAGTTTATGTTGTAGCCGACAATGGTGAAGAATTTACTTATGATATCCCGTTCGGCTCAAGAATCAAGGTTGCCAACAACGACCGAATCAGCGCCGGTGATGAAATAACCGAAGGTTCAGTAAATCCTCACGATATTCTGAGAATAAAGGGCGTCGAGGGCGTTAAGAATTACCTTCTTTCAGAAGTTCAGAAGGTTTACAGACTCCAGGGTGTTGATATCAACGACAAGCATCTTGAGGTTGTTGTAAAACAGATGACCAAGAAGATAAAGATAGAGGATTCCGGAGATACAGAAATGCTTCCAGGAACTCTGATCGACTACTATGACTTTGAAGAAGCAAATGAAAAAGTCAGAGAAGAAGGCGGAGTGGAGGCTGAAGGAAGACCTACGCTTCTCGGTATAACCAAAGCTTCATTGGCTACAGATTCCTTCCTGTCAGCAGCATCCTTCCAGGAAACAACAAGAGTCCTTACAGATGCAGCCATCAAAGGAAAAATCGATCCGCTTCTCGGATTGAAGGAAAATGTTATAATCGGTAAGCTTATACCTACAGGAACCGGCATGACAAGATACAGATCCATAAGGATAAGCACCGAGAATGAAACTGAAGAAGCTGAAATATAAATTATTGACATAGCTAACCATAAGTGATAAAATTACTTCTGTGTGTTTGAGAGGCAAAGCAAATGCTTTGTCTCTGCAGCACTGTGTGGGGGGAAAACTATGATTAACAGGCTAAGCGGAAACAAGGTAGTCGGAGTCAAGCAGACCGTCAAGGCCATAAGGAATGGCAAGGCAAAGACAGTTTATATAGCAGAAGATGCCGATGAAAAGTTCATTCAGCCGATAATCCAACTCGCCCAGGAAAACTCAATCGAGATAGTTTCTGTAGTTTCGATGAAAGAGTTGGGAAAACTCTGCGGCATAGACGTTGGAGCAGCAACCTGTGCGGTCCTTCTGGAGTAGCCATGGAACAAAACAGTTTTTGATGTGTCGGGACCTTACCCGGTCCTGATATTTTAAAATAGCAGTCTAAATTTTAAAGGAGGTGGAACGATGCCAACTATTAATCAGTTAGTAAGAAAAGGTAGAAAATCCGTTGCTTCAAAATCAAATTCACCAGCTATGAAGGCTTGTCCTCAGAAAAGGGGAGTTTGTACTGTAGTTAAGACAACAACTCCTAAGAAGCCTAACTCAGCGTTGAGAAAAATTGCGAGAGTAAGACTTACAAACGGATACGAAGTAACAGCTTATATCCCAGGTGTAGGACACAACTTGCAGGAGCATAGTGTTGTCCTTATCAGAGGCGGAAGAGTAAAAGACCTTCCAGGTGTAAGGTACCACATTGTTAGAGGAGCGCTGGATTCAGCAGGAGTAGCTAACAGATTACAGTCAAGATCAAAATACGGTGCAAAGAGACCTAAGAAAAAATAATTATGTAAATTAATTTTCGAAAGTTAGTGCTATGTCTTCAGCATATGAATATATATAGATAGATTTGTAACTTGCAGAAGTACAGAGCGCTTTGCGGCGGATTGATGCCGCCGAGTACCTATGATCTTAAATATTAATGTTAAGGAGGGAAGAAAAGTGCCAAGAAAAGGACATATTTCAAAAAGAGATGTATTAGCCGATCCATTATACAACAGCAAGGTTGTAACTAAGCTTATGAACAGCGTTATGGAAGACGGTAAAAAGGGCGTTGCTCAGAAGATAGTATATGGTGCATTCGAGTCAATCCAGGAAAAAACTGGAAAAGATCCTATGGAAGTTTTCGAAGCAGCAATGAACAACATAATGCCTGTGCTTGAAGTAAAAGCAAGAAGAATAGGTGGAGCTACTTATCAGGTTCCAATCGAAGTTAGACCGGAAAGAAGACAGACTTTAGGAATCAGATGGATGCTCATGGCTGCTGGAAAAAGAGGCGAAAAGCTTATGAAGGACAGATTGGCCGGCGAATTAATGGATGCTGCAAACAATACTGGAGTAGCCGTTAAGAAGAGAGAAGACACACATAAGATGGCAGAAGCTAACAAAGCTTTCGCACACTACAGATATTAATATCCAAATCCAAAACTGTTTCGGTGCAAACCGAAACAGTTTTGTGAATTTTAAATTCGTGCAATTTAGAGGAGGAAAAGTAAGTGGGAAGAGAATATCCATTAGATAAGTTCCGTAACATAGGAATAATGGCTCACATAGATGCTGGTAAAACCACAACAACAGAGCGTATCCTATTCTACACAGGAAAGACTCACAAAATTGGTGAAGTTCATGAAGGCCAGGCTACAATGGACTGGATGGTTCAGGAGCAGGAAAGAGGAATAACAATAACTTCTGCTGCAACAACATGTCAGTGGAAAGGTTATGCCATAAACATCATAGATACACCAGGACACGTGGATTTTACAGTTGAAGTTGAGAGATCCCTCAGGGTTCTTGACGGAGCTGTTACAGTCCTCGACGCTAAGGGCGGAGTTGAGCCCCAGACTGAAACTGTTTGGAGACAGGCAGACAAGTACGGCGTTCCTAGGATGGTTTATGTTAACAAGATGGACGCTACAGGCGCTGACTTCTTGATGTGTGTAAACATGCTGAGAGACAGACTTAAATGTAATGCGGTCCCAATCCAGCTGCCGGTTGGAAGCGAATCAGGCTTCAAAGGAATAGTAGACCTGGTTCAGAACGACTCCATAATATACATGGACGACCTTGGAAAAGAATTCGTTGAAGGACCAATCCCTGCTGATTTGGTTGAGCAGGCTGATGAATTCAGAAGAGCTATGATCGAAGCGGTTGTTGAAGTTGATGAAGACCTCATGATGAAGTATCTTGAAGGCGAAGAAATCACTGTTGAAGAGATCAAAGCAGCTATGAGAAAAGGAGTTATCGCTAACCAGATAGTTCCGGTTTTCTGCGGATCATCTTACAAGAACAAGGGAGTTCAGCAGATGCTTGATGCGGTTGTTGAATACATGCCTTCACCTTTGGATGTACCAGCTATCGGCGGCGTAACTGAAGACGGAGAAGAAGATGTAAGAGAAGCTTCCGATGATGCACCAATGTCAGCGCTTGCATTCAAGATTGCTACAGATCCGTTTATAGGAAAGCTTGCTTTCGCAAGAGTATACTCAGGTATAATGAAGAGCGGTTCTTATGTATACAACTCAACAAAGGGCAAAAAAGAAAGAATCGGCAGACTTGTCAGAATGCATGCAAACCACAAAGAAGACGTTGAAGAATTGCGTGCCGGAGACTTAGGAGCCATAGTTGGACTTAAGAATACAACTACAGGAGACACCCTTTGTGATGAGGACAATGCAATCATACTGGAGAGAATGGTATTCCCTGATCCGGTTATCAATATCGCAATAGAGCCTAAGAGCAAAGCGTCACAGGAAAAGATGGGCATAGCGCTTGCTAAGCTTGCAGAAGAAGATCCGACTTTCAAAACATACACAGACCAGGAAACTGGACAGACTATCATCGCTGGTATGGGTGAGCTTCACCTTGACATCATCGTTGACAGACTTACAAGAGAGTTCAAAGTTGAATGTAACGTTGGTAAGCCGCAGGTTGCTTACAAAGAAACAATCAGAAAAACTGTTAAAGCTGAAGGTAAGTTTGTTAGACAGTCTGGTGGACGTGGTCAGTACGGTCACTGCTGGATAGAGATGATACCTAACAAAGGCGAGTACGTGTTCGAAAACGCTATCGTCGGAGGATCAATTCCAAAAGAATTCATATCTCCAATCGATGCTGGTATCCAGGAAGCTTCGCAGACTGGTATCCTTGGCGGATTCCCTGTTCTTGACTTCAAGATCAGACTTGTTGACGGATCATACCACGATGTTGACTCATCTGAAATGGCCTTCAAGATCGCAGGTTCCATGGCATTCAAGAATGCGATGGCAAAAGCGGATCCTTGCATCCTTGAACCTATCATGAAAGTTGAAATCACAGTGCCTTCCGAATACATGGGAGATGTTATCGGTGACGTTAACTCAAGAAGAGGAAGAATCGAAGGAATGGAACCAAGAGCTGGTGCAGAAGTTATTCGTGCATTCGTTCCGCTTTCAGAGATGTTCGGCTATGCTACAACATTGAGATCAAGAACTCAGGGCCGAGGCGTTTATGCAATGGAAACTAGCCACTTCGACGAAGTTCCAAAGAACATCCAGGAACAGATCATAGGAAATAAATAATTCTATAATATAACATATATATTAAGGGAGGAAATTAAAAAATGGGAAAAGCTAAATTCGAAAGAAGCAAACCACATGTAAACATAGGAACTATAGGTCACGTTGACCACGGTAAGACAACACTTACAGCGGCAATCACAATGGTTCTTGCAAAAGAAGGCGGAGCTAAAGCAACAAACTACGCTGACATAGACAAGGCGCCAGAAGAAAGAGAAAGAGGAATCACAATCAACACTGCACACGTTGAGTATGAAACTGCTAACAGGCACTATGCACACGTTGACTGCCCAGGCCATGCCGACTATGTTAAGAACATGATCACTGGAGCTGCACAGATGGACGGAGCAATCCTTGTTGTTAGCGCTGCAGACGGTCCAATGCCTCAGACAAGAGAGCACATCCTTCTTGCATCAAGAGTTGGTGTTGACTACATCGTAGTATTCATGAACAAAGCTGACCAGGTAGACGATCCGGAATTGCTTGAATTAGTTGAGATGGAAATCAGAGAGCTCCTCAGCGAGTACGGCTTCCCAGGAGACGACATTCCGGTAATAACAGGATCAGCGCTTAAAGTTATAGAGAACATAGACGATCCGGCTGCAACACAGTGCATACACGACTTGATGGCTGCAGTAGACAGCTACATCCCTACACCTGAAAGAGCAACCGACAAGCCATTCCTTATGCCTGTAGAGGACGTATTCACAATCACAGGAAGAGGAACAGTTGCAACAGGAAGAGTTGAAACTGGTATACTTAAGGTTGGAGACGAAATTGAAATCGTAGGATTGTCAGAAGAGAAGAAGAAGACAGTATGTACAGGAGTAGAAATGTTCAGAAAGCTTCTTGATCAGGCAATGGCTGGAGACAACGTAGGAGTTCTTCTTAGAGGAGTACAGAGAACAGACATCGAAAGAGGACAGGTTCTTGCTAAACCAGGTTCAATAAAACCACACCACAAATTTGTTGGACAGGTTTACGTACTGAAGAAAGAAGAAGGCGGAAGACACACTCCATTCTTCGATGGCTACAGACCACAGTTCTACTTCAGAACAACTGACGTTACAGGATCAATCAAATTGCCGGATGGAATGGAAATGGTTATGCCAGGAGACCACATCGACATGAAGGTTGAACTCATAACTCAGGTAGCTATGGATGAAGGATTAAGATTCGCTATCAGAGAAGGCGGAAGAACAGTAGGTTCAGGCGTCGTAACAAGCATAATCGAATAATCTGAGGCTTAATAAAAGGAAAGGGAAATTATTCTCTTTCCTTTTTAAATCCTGGTTAAAAAGTGCTTGTCAAAAGCGTTTTGATAATGTATAATAAAATAGTTGTAAATGTAAAACAGCGATGAGGCAAGAGGTTGCCGGACTTCCGGGTTAATTCTTGACTGAGCGAGCTGGGGTCACGAACCTGGCGACGGTAATTCTGTCTGTTTTGCGTTGTTTTCTGTTTAAAAGTAGGAAACACCCGGAGCAGTTTACAGAATAAAACCGCTGTTGTACGTGAGAAGTAAAAACGTGCATGAAAAGGAGGGAAATATTAATGGCAAAGCAGAAAATCAGAATCAGACTTAAGGCTTTCGATCACAACATTTTGGATCAGTCCGCTGAGCAGATTGTTGAAACAGCAAAATCCACAGGTGCAAAGGTAGCAGGACCGGTTCCGCTTCCTACTGAAAAAGATGTGGTGACTATCCTTAGAGCTCCACACAAGTACAAAGATTCAAGAGAGCAGTTCGAAATCAGAACTCACAAAAGACTTATCGACATCCTGAGCCCGACACCAAAGACTGTTGACGCTCTAATGAGATTAGACTTACCAGCAGGCGTAGATATCGAAATAAAATTATAATTGTAATAGATGACTATTACGAACTATTATGACCACGAAAGTGATCCGCTAATATGTTGAGGAGGTGCAGTAAATGAAAAAAGCTATACTAGGAAGAAAACTTGGTATGACACAGATTTTTGATGAAAATGGGAAGGTAGTTCCTGTAACTGTAATAGAGGCAGGCCCGTGTGTTGTTACACAGATAAAGACTACAGAAAAAGACGGATACGAAGCAATCCAGGTAGGATTTGCCGATATCAGAGAGAAACTTGTTAACAAACCAAGAAGAGGACAGTTCAAAAAAGCTGGCGTATCCCTTAAGAGGATTGTTAAAGAGTTCAGATTAGAAGATATAAGTGCATACGAATTAGGACAGGAAATTAAGGCTGATGTGTTCGCTGCCGGAGAGCAGGTTGACGTATCAGGTGTTTCTAAAGGAAAGGGATTCCAGGGCGTTATAAAGAGATGGAATGCGTCCAGAGGACCTATGTCCCACGGTTCAAAGTTCCACAGAGCTGTTGGTTCAATGGGAGCTTCATCCGATCCTTCAAGAACATTCAAGAACAAACACATGCCGGGCCACATGGGCCATGTTAATACAACTGTATTAAACCTGAAGGTTGCAAAGGTAATGCCTGAAAAGAACTTGATATTGATCAAAGGCGGCGTACCAGGACCTAACAAGGGATATGTAGTTATAAGAAATTCAGTAAAAGCTTAATTTTAGGTGAAAGGAGGATACAGAATGCCTACAGTAGGATTATTTAATAAAGAAGGTCAGAAAGTTGGAGATATTGAATTAGCTGAAAGCGTATTTAACGTAGAAGTTAATCCATATGCATTGCACCAGGTAGTTGTTGCACTGCAGAATAACAAAAGACAGGGAACTCAGAGCGCTAAGACAAGAGCCGAAGTTCGCGGAGGCGGTATAAAGCCTTGGAGACAGAAGGGTACTGGAAGAGCTAGACAGGGTTCAATAAGAGCACCACAGTGGATAAAGGGAGGAATGGTCTTCGCGGTTAAGCCGAGAGACTACAGAACTTCAGTTCCAAAGTCAATGAGAAGAGTAGCTATGTTATCAGCTTTGACAAGCAAAGTTGCTGACAATGAAATAATAGTGCTTGACGCTCTTGAACTGGATGCTCCAAAGACAAAAGAGATCGTAAGCATGCTTGCAGCATTAAAGGCTGACAAAAAGACTTTGATAGTAACTGCTGAATCAAACGAAAATGTTTATAAATCAGCTAGGAACATCGAAGGAATAGCAGTAATGCCTGTGAACAACATAAACGTTTATGACTTGTTGAAATACAACAATTTAGTTATAACTAAGGATGCTGTATCAATAATTGAGGAGGTGTATGCATAATGAAAATGACTAATTATGATATCATAAGAAGACCAATCGTAACTGAAAAGAGCATGGCTTCCATGAGCGAGAAAAAATACACCTTTGTTGTTGATATACATGCAAACAAAGTTATGATAAAGAGAGCTGTTGAAGATGTATTCGGCGTAAAAGTTGAAGACGTTAAGACTGCTAGATTCTTAGGAAAAACAAAAAGAGTTGGCGTACACGTTGGAAAAAGACCAGACTACAAGAAAGCAATTGTTAAACTTGCAGAAAACTCTAAGTCAATTGAGTTCTTCGAAGGAATGTAATTGATCAAGCAGTTATTGGTTGTATGCCAGAAAAGCTAAAAGAGGAGGAATTCAAATGGCTATAAGAAGTTTTAGACCTACCACACCTTCGCTGAGAGAGATGACCGTCTGTACATTTGAGGAAATAACGACAGATAAACCAGAGAAATCATTGCTCCAGCCAAAGAAGAGAAGTGGCGGAAGAAACGCAAACGGTAAAATAACAGTTCGTCACATAGGTGGCGGTGCTAAACAGAAGTACAGAATAATAGACTTCAAAAGGAATAAAGATGGTATAGAGGCAAAGGTAGCAACTATAGAATACGATCCAAACAGATCAGCATTCATAGCGCTCGTTGTTTATGCTGATGGTGAGAAGAGATACATAATCGCTCCAGTTGGTTTAAAGGTTGGAGACAAGATTGTATCAGGTCCGGATTCAGACATAAAGCCAGGAAACTGTCTTCCAATAAAAAACATACCTGTTGGTTCAACAATTCACAACATAGAATTGTCAGCAGGAAAGGGTGCACAGCTTGTTAGATCAGCTGGAAACTCCGCTCAGCTTATGGCAAAAGAAGCCGAGTATGCTCAGGTAAGACTGCCAAGCGGTGAAGTTAGATACATCAGAGTTGAGTGCAGAGCCACTATTGGAACTGTATCAAACACAACTCACGATATCGAAAACATCGGTAAAGCAGGCAAGAAGAGACACATGGGTGTTAGACCTACTGTAAGAGGTTCCGTAATGAACCCTAACGACCATCCGCACGGCGGTGGTGAAGGTAGAGCTCCAATAGGACACGCTGGTCCTATGACACCATGGGGTAAACCTGCACTTGGATACAAAACAAGAAAACACAAGAAATACTCTGACAGATTCATTGTTAAGAGAAGGAATGTTAAATAGTTGGAGAGAATTCAAAGTTCTCTTCAACACCTAGTATTTATATATGAAGGGAGGCCAATAAAGTGAGTAGATCAGTTAAAAAGGGACCTTTCGTCCAGGAGTCACTTTTAAATAAAATAAACGAGATGAACAAGAATGGTGAGAAAAAAGTTGTAAAGACTTGGTCAAGAAGCTCAACTATTTTCCCACAGATGATAGGACATACTATAGCAGTTCACGACGGCAGAAAGCATGTTCCTGTTTATATCCAGGAGGATATGGTAGGACATAAATTAGGCGAGTTCGCGCTTACAAGAACATTTAAAGGACATGTCGACAGGACTGAAAAGAAGAGTTCTATGAGATAATCAGAAAGGAGGTAACATAACATGGAAGCTAAGGCTATAGCTAAATATGTAAGAATGTCCTCAATGAAGGTTGGGGTAGTTCTTGATTTGATAAGAGGGAAGAATGTTAATGAGGCTTTTGCCATCTTAAAATACACCCCAAAAGATGCAGCTGAAGTTATATATAAAGTATTGAAATCAGCTGTTGCAAACGCAGAAAACAACTTAAGCTTGGAAGCAAGCAACTTATATGTTGCAGAAGCTTATGCTTGTTCCGGTCCAACTCTTAAGAGATTCAGACCGCATGCACAGGGTAGAGCATTCAGGATAAAGAAGAGAACAAGCCACATAACTGTAATAGTTAAAGAAAGAGCTTAAGAAGGAGGGAAATAGATGGGACAGAAAGTTCATCCACATGGCCTAAGAGTCGGCGTAATCAAAGATTGGGATGCAAAATGGTATGCAAACGACAAGAACTTTGCAGACAATTTGATCGAAGATAACAAAATAAGAAAGTTCGTAAAGAAGAGTGCTTTCTCAGCTGGTATCTCCAGAATAATAATCGAAAGAGCAGCTAAGAGAGTGAAGATAAACATAGCAACAGCTAAACCAGGAATGATAATCGGTAAAGGCGGAAAAGGAATTGAAGCCCTTAAGCAGGATTTGCTGAAAATCGTTGGAGACAAGCAGGTGCTTATCAACATAATCGAAGTTAAATCAGTAGACAGCGATGCTCAGCTGATGGCTGAAAACGTAGCTGCACAGCTCGAGAAGAGAATATCCTTCAGAAGAGCAATGAAGCAGACTATACAGAGATCAATGAGAACCGGCGTAAAGGGAGTTAAGATTGCCTGCGCAGGAAGACTCGGCGGAGCTGAAATTGCAAGAACTGAACAGTACCACGAAGGAACAATTCCATTACAGACACTGAGAGCTGATATAGACTACGGATTCGCAGAAGCGGATACAACATACGGAAAGATCGGCGTTAAGGTATGGGTTTATAAAGGAGAAGTTCTTCCAACAAAGAAGGTCGTAAAGATCAAGGAAGAAGTTAACGCATAAGGAAGGAGGAATATGACATGTTAATGCCTAAAAGAGTTAAACACCGTAAGGTACAGCGTGGCAGAATGAAAGGTAAGGCTACCAGAGGTAACTTCATTGCTTATGGAGATTACGCGATCCAGGCTACTGAATGTGGTTGGATAACAAGCAACCAGATAGAATCTGCCAGAATAGCTATAAATAGATATATCAAAAGAGGAGGAAAACTTTGGATAAAGATTTTCCCGGACAAGCCAGTAACTGAAAAACCAGCAGAAACTCGTATGGGTTCCGGTAAAGGATCACCAGAGTACTGGGTAGCAGTTGTTAAGCCAGGCAGAGTGTTATTTGAACTTAAGGGTGTAGATGAGGAAGTTGCTAGAGAAGCTATGAGACTCGCACAGCACAAGCTCCCTGTATCAACTAAGTTCGTTACAAGAAGAGATTTTGAAGAAGTGGGTGGTGAAACCAATGAAGGCTAGAGAGTTACAAGATTTAAGACAAAGCAGCCCTCAGGACTTGCAGGTTAAGTTAAGTGATCTTAAGGCAGAACTATTTAACTTAAGATTCCAGCTAGCTACTGGTCAGTTGGAAAACCCAATGAGAATAAAAGAGGTTAAAAAATCTATAGCCCAGATAAAGACAATCATCAGAGAAGAAGAAATAAGGGCTTTTGAGCAGTAATACTGGAAGGAGGAAGATCCTGTGGAAAGAAATAATAGGAAAACAAAAATAGGAAGAGTTGTTTCAGATAAAATGGACAAAACTGTTGTTGTAGCTGTTGAGACTAAAGTAAGACACCCACTGTACGGCAAAACTGTAAACAGAACAACAAAGTTTAAAGCTCATGATGAGAACAATGAGGCAAATATTAACGATAGAGTTTTAATAATGGAAACAAGGCCATTGTCTAAGGACAAAAGATGGAGAGTTGTGGAAATTGTTGAGAGAGCAAAATAGTCAAAAAGCTGAAAGGAGGTATTTTTAATGATTCAGCAGCAAACTTTGTTGAAAGTTGCAGATAATTCCGGAGCTAAGGAAATTATGTGCATAAGAGTATTAGGTGGATCCAAGAGAAAATGGGGAAACATTGGAGATATAATCGTTGCTAGCGTTAAAAGTGCAACACCAGGCGGTGTTGTTAAAAAAGGTGAAGTAGTTAAGGCTGTAATAGTTAGATCCGTTAAAGGGTTAAGAAGAGCAGACGGTTCTTATATCAAATTTGATGAAAACGCTGCAGTTATAATCAAGGAAGACAAGAACCCAAAAGGAACTCGTATCTTCGGACCAGTTGCAAGGGAGCTAAGAGATAAAGAATTTACTAAAATATTATCATTAGCACCTGAAGTTCTATAAGAATAGGAGGTGGCTATAATAATGGAAACTAAAAAGATACATGTTAAGAAGAACGACACGGTTATGGTTATATCCGGTAAAGATAAAGGAAAAACTGGCGAAGTACTTTCAGTTATGCCAAAGGCAGGTAAGATAGTTGTCAAAGGCGTTAACGTTGTTACGAAGCACCAGAAGCCAAACAGACAAAACATGCAGGGTGGAATAGTAAAGAAGGAAGCTGCTATATACAGCTCAAAGGTAATGCTGTACTGTCCAAAATGCAAATCTGTTACAAGAATAAGCCATAAGATAGATGAAAACGGAACAAAAAATAGAGTGTGCAAAAAGTGCGGAGAAACATTCTAATCTTTGAAAGGAGGTTAACTGATGATTCCAAGATTACAGGAAAAATACGAAAAAGAGGTAGTTCCAGCTTTGATGGAAAAGTTCGCTTACAAGAGCGTTATGGAAGTGCCAAAGCTTGAGAAAATAGTTATAAACATGGGAGTTGGCGAAGCAAAAGACAACCCTAAGGTTTTAGAAGCTGCTGTAAGCGACATGACAATCATAACTGGACAGAAGCCGGTTCTTACAAGAGCAAAGAAATCAATCGCTAACTTTAAGATAAGAGAGAACATGCCAATAGGATGCAAAGTTACATTGAGAAAGCAGAAGATGTACGAATTTGCAGATAAGCTAATGAATATAGCATTGCCTAGAGTAAGAGACTTTCAAGGAGTTTCAGACAAAGCCTTTGATGGCAGAGGTAACTATACATTAGGAGTTAAAGAGCAGCTGATCTTCCCTGAAATCGAATATGACAAAATAGATAAAGTAAGAGGTATGGATATAATCTTCGTTACAACAGCTAAAACTGACGAAGAATCAAGAGAATTCTTAAGAGCTCTTGGTATGCCATTCACTCGTTAATTAAGGAGGGAAAAACGTGGCACGTAAAGCTTTAATAGAAAAATGGAAAAAAGAACCAAAGTTTGCAACTCAGGCTTATACAAGATGTAGAATATGTGGAAGACCACATTCGGTATTAAAAAAATACGGAATCTGCCGTATCTGTTTTAGAGAACTAGCATATAAAGGTGAAATACCTGGTTGCAGGAAAGCAAGCTGGTAACCCTTAGTTGTAATGAAAGGAGGCACAATAAATGGTAATGACTGATCCTATCGCGGATTTACTAACCCGTATAAGAAACGCAAATATAGTAAAACATGAAGTTGTAGAAGTACCTTCATCAAATATAAAGAAGGCAGTTTCAAACATATTGCTTCAAGAAGGTTATTTAAAAGGTATTGAAGAATACACAGATGGTTCTGTTGCTATGTTGAGACTTACTATGAAGTATGGCCACAACAAAGAAAGAGTCATCACAGGACTCAAGAGGATCTCTAAACCAGGTCTTAGAGTTTACTGCCAGAAAGAAGAAATTCCAAAAGTTCTCAACGGACTCGGAATTGCAATAGTTTCAACATCAAAAGGAATAGTAACTGATAGAGAAGCTAGAAAATTGGGAGTAGGCGGAGAAGTTCTTTGCTACGTTTGGTAATAATATTACAGGAGGTGTACACATGTCAAGAATAGGAAAATTGCCTGTAGCTATACCAAGCGGCGTAACAGTTACAGTAACACCTGATAATTTTGTTACTGTTAAAGGACCTAAAGGCCAGCTTGAAAAAGCTATGAGTAATAAAATAAATATCGTTGTTGAGAATAACGAAGTTGTTGTTACAAGAAGCAGCGAAGAAAAAGAAAAAAGAGCGTTACATGGACTGACTAGAGCGCTAATCAACAACATGGTAATCGGAGTAACTCAGGGATTCGTGAAGAACCTCGAATTAATCGGAGTTGGTTACAGAGCAGCTTTGCAGGGAAAGAAATTAGTTTTGAACCTTGGATATTCACATCCAGTTGAAATAGAGCCAGTTGATGGAGTTGAATTCGAACTTACCGGTACAAACAAGGTAGCTGTAAAAGGTATCGATAAGGAAAAAGTTGGTGCTGTAGCGGCTGATATCAGAACTTGGAGGAAACCTGAACCTTACAAGGGCAAGGGAATAAAGTACGACAACGAAGTTATCAGACGTAAGGAAGGTAAGACTGGTAAGAAGTAATAGAAAGGAGTGAATACTATGTTCAAAAAACAGGATAGACAAGCAGCAAGAGTAAGACGTCACTTGAGAGTTCGTAAAAAAGTTTCCGGTACTCCTGCGAAACCAAGACTTGCGATATTCAGAAGTGAAAAAAATATATATGCTCAGATCATAGATGATGTCAACGCAGTAACTTTAGTTGCAGCTTCAAGCCTTGATAAGGATTTTGAAGGAGTTGGAAGCAACAAAGAAGCAGCCAAGGCTGTAGGCGAAGCGATAGCTAAGAAAGCTATTGAAAAAGGCATCACAGAAGTTGTTTTTGACAGAGGCGGTTTTGTATATCACGGAAGAGTACAGAGCTTAGCTGAAGGAGCTAGAGAAGCTGGCTTAGAATTCTAAGAAGGAGGGAAACATATGAGAATTGATCCTAGCAATTTAAATCTTAAAGAAAAAGTAGTTTTTATAAATAGAGTTGCTAAGGTTGTTAAGGGTGGTAGAAACTTCAGATTCAGCGCGCTTGTTGTTGTTGGAGACGAAGAAGGACACGTTGGCGTTGGTACTGGAAAGTCCATCGAAATCCCGGAAGCAATCAGAAAAGGTATCGAAGATGCTAAGAAGAATTTAGTTGAAGTTTCAATGGTAGGTACAACAATACCTCACGACATTGAAGGACAGTTCGGTACTGGAAGAGTACTTTTAATGACAGCAGAAGAAGGTACAGGAGTAATCGCAGGAGGTCCTGCAAGAGCGGTGCTCGAATTAGCAGGATTGAAGGATGTTAGAGCTAAGTCATTAGGTTCAAACAACCCAAGAAACATGGTAAATGCAACTATCAACGGTTTATCCAGATTAAGGACAGCTGAAGAAATAGCTGGCTTAAGAGGCAAATCCGTGGATGAGATTTTAGGTTAGGAGGGAATGACCTTGGCTAAACTAAAAATAACATTAAAAAAGAGCTTAATCGGAAGACTCGACAGCCATATCGCAACTGTTAACGCTCTTGGTTTAAGAAAAATCGGCAAAACAGTAGAACACGAGGATACTCCTCAGATAAAAGGCATGATCAACAAAGTAAGCTATCTTCTAGAAGTAGAAGAAGTGTAATAAGAGGAGGTGTAAAGTTATGAAACTTCATGAATTAAGCCCGGCAGCAGGCTCAAGAAAAGCTCCTAAAAGAGTTGGTAGAGGTACTGGTTCAGGACTTGGAAGAAATGCGGGTAAAGGTGAAAAAGGACAGAAAGCAAGATCTGGCGGCGGAGTAAGACCAGGTTTTGAAGGCGGCCAGATGCCACTTTACAGAAGACTTCCTAAGAGAGGATTCACAAACATATTTGCTAAAGAATACTCTGCTTTGAATATAGATAGATTAAACATATTTGAAGATGGAACAGTTGTAACTCCAGAGCTTTTGCTTGAAATGAAGATAGTTAAAAAGGCTAAAAACGGAGTAAAGATATTAGGAAACGGCGAATTGCAGAAGAAATTAACTGTAAAAGCAGCAAAGTTCTCAAAGGTTGCAGTAGAAAAAATTGAAGCAGCTGGAGGAAAAGTCGAGGTGGTATAATGTTATCAACCCTACGCAATGCCTGGAAAGTTCCAGACCTAAGGAAAAAGTTGCTGTTCACTGTCTTCATGATTGCCCTGTTCAGACTGGGAAACTATATCCCGGTTCCGGGAATTGACACAGACGTTTTAAGCGAATTGACCTCGAGCGGCTCATTGTTTGGATTTTACGATTTGATATCCGGTGGTTCCTTCAGCAGATTCAGTATATTTGCAATGGGAGTCATACCATACATCAACGCATCCATAATAATGAACCTGCTTACTGTGGCAATCCCGCAGCTTGAGCAGCTTTCTAAGGAAGGCGAGGACGGCAGAAAAAAGATACAGCAGTTTACAAGATATGGCGCCGTAGTTCTGGCGGTTGTACAATCATTCAGTACATACGCGATCATATCCAGAGCTGGAGCGCTGATTGATACATCGAAAATGTCGGTTTTCCTGATAATTTTGACACTCACCACTGCATCTACATTCCTGATGTGGTTTGGTGATAAGATAACGGAAAAAGGAATCGGTAACGGAATGTCACTGTTGATATTCATCAACATAGTTTCGAGATTCCCTTCCACACTGTATTCAATAGCAGGACTTCAGCAGGCGGAGACAGTAAATTTCGTAGAGGTAATAATGTTTGTCGCAGCGGTTTTTGTTCTATTCATCGCAGTTGTAATTATGAGCTTGGCCGAAAGGAGGATTCCCGTGCAGTACGCAGGGAAGACTGCCGGAGGCAAGGTTTACAAAGGTCAGTCTACACATATTCCAATAAACCTGACATCATCGGCAGTAATAGGAATTATCTTCGCTATTTCTGTCATGCAGTTCCCGATGACGATAGGTCAGTTTTGGCCTGAATCAGCTTTCACTCAGTTTGTGACTGGAAGCAACTTCAGCCCTTTTAAGGAAAGCAGCTGGCAGTACGCAGTGACGTACTTCGTCCTCACTATATTCTTCACATGGTTTTATACGCAGATCACATTTAAACCAGATGATATGGCAGAGAATATGCACAAATCATCCGGTTTCATACCTGGTATAAGGCCGGGAGAAAATACAGCGAGGTACATCGAAAGAGTTCTCGGGAAAATTGCTATACTCGGCGGAGCTTTCGCGGGTATCATAGCAATCACACCGATAATTGCGGAAGGCTACTCAAGCTTTAAAGGGATATACTTCGGCGGCACAGGGTTATTGATCACGGTAGGTGTTGCACTCGACACATTAAGACAAATGGAATCTCAACTAGTAATGCGTCATTATCAGGGATTTTTAAAATAGAAAGTATTTGGAGATGATGCTATTTGAAGATAATACTATTAGGACCTCCGGGTGCCGGTAAAGGAACCCAGGCCAAGTCGATAAGCAAGGAATACAATATACCACATATATCCACAGGAGATATATTCAGAAAGAATATAACTGAAAAAACACCTCTAGGCGTAGAGGCTAAGGGATATATGGACAACGGACAGTTGGTTCCAGACGAATTGACAATAAACCTGGTGAAAGACAGGCTCACCCACGAGGACTGCAAAAACGGATTCATGTTAGATGGATTCCCCAGGACAGTTAAGCAGGCAGAAGCGCTCGATGCCTTCCTCAAGGAAAGAAACATCGACATAGACGCAGCGCTCCTCATAGATGCACCTAAGGATCTTATCGTTGAAAGAATGACGGGAAGAAGGGTTTGCTCACATTGCGGAGAGACTTATCATGTAGTCAATATACCTCCTAAGGTAGAGGACGTATGTGATGAATGCGGAAGCGCTCTGATACAGAGAAAAGACGATAATTTAGAGACAGTTTTAGAAAGACTTGATGTATATGACAGGCAGACCTCGCCTCTTGTGGAATATTACAAAGGCAGAGGAAAGCTTATATCAGTAGATGGAACAAAGGAACTGCACGAGGTATTTGAGGATATCCGCAATTTGCTCGGGAGTTGTAAGTAATGATATTGATTAAAACAGATCAGGAAATCCAGCTCATGCGAAAAGCAGGTAAGATTGTCGGAGACACACTTGCAATACTTCAAGAAGCAGTCAAGCCTGGAATTACCACTGCTGAATTAGACAGAATGGCTGAAGAGCATATAAGGAAGTGCGGAGCTGTGCCGTCCTTTAAAGGATACTACGGGTTCCCGGCTTCAATATGTGCATCATTGAACTCAGAAGTTGTTCACGGAATACCGTCAAAGGAAATTGTCCTAAAGGAAGGCGATATAATCAGCATAGACTGCGGGGCAATAATCGAGGGATTCCACGGTGATGCAGCGAGAACTTTTCCGGTAGGAAAAATATCAAGCGATGCTCAGAAACTTATAGATGTCACAAGAGAAAGCTTCTTTAAGGGAGCTGAAAAAGCTGTGATAGGGAACAAGCTGTCCGACATATCCCATGCTATTCAGGAGTATGCTGAAGCCTTCGGCTACTCCATGGTCAGAGATTATGTAGGCCATGGAATAGGACGCAGCATGCATGAGGATCCGGAAGTCCCTAACTTCGGAAGGCCTGGCAGAGGGCCCAAGCTTCTCAAGGGAATGGTTCTTGCCATCGAACCAATGGTCAACATGGGAGACTATCATGTGAAAGTGCTCTCAAACGATTGGACCGTTGTGACTGTCGATGGAAGCCTGTCCGCCCACTATGAAAACACAGTGGCTATCACCGACAACGGGCCAGAGCTTTTGACTTTGGTTTAGCAGAGGTGATGCTGATGGATATGGAATACCTTGTGGGAAGAATGGCCTGGTCAAAAGCCGGAAGGGATAAGGGTAAGCCCTATATTATAGTTGAAGCTCTGGACGACAGGTATGTGCTTGTATCTGACGGAGTACTGAGGACACTTGATAGACCTAAGAAGAAAAAGCTGATGCATCTAAGTGTTACTGATTCAGTATTTTCAGGTGAAAATATGGATGATTTAAATATCGCTAAATTTTTAGGATCTTACGACAAGATTAAGGAGGTTTGATTACCTTATGTCAAAAGATGATGTTATTGAAATGCAGGGTGTTGTCTTAGAATCATTGCCCAACGCCATGTTCCTTGTGGAACTGGAAAGCGGACATAAAATACTGGGACATATATCAGGTAAATTGAGAATGAACTTTATTAGAATTCTTCCAGGTGATAAAGTTACTGTTGAATTGTCCCCGTATGATTTGACCAGAGGACGTATCACATGGAGAGCAAAATAAGGAGGGTTAGCTATGAAAGTTAGACCATCAGTTAAGCCTATGTGTGAGAAATGCAAGATCATTAAGAGAAAAGGAAGAGTAATGGTTATTTGCGAAAATCCTAAGCATAAGCAGAAACAGGGCTAGTACCGTTTTAGGAGCGGCTGACAAGGACTGCGGCTATTAGCTGCAGTGAATTGGCCTAAAACTTAAATATATACTTATATCATAAACGATTGAACCAGGAGGTGTAAATTAATGGCAAGAATCGCAGGTGTAGACCTACCTAAAGAAAAAAGAGTAGAAATAGGTTTGACTTATATTTACGGCATAGGACTACCAAGCTCACACGAGATACTTAAAGCTACAGGAGTTAATCCTGATACAAGAATAAAGGACTTGAGTGAAGAAGAAGTCAATGCATTAAGAGATTATATAAACAAGAACCTTAAGGTTGAAGGTGACCTTAGAAGAGAAATAGCGTTGAACATAAAGAGACTTATGGAAATCGGCTGCTACAGAGGAATCAGACACAGAAGAGGCCTTCCAGTAAGAGGACAGAAGACAAAGACAAACGCTAGAACAAGAAAAGGACCAAAGAAAGCTATCGGCGGTAAGAAGAAGAAATAAATAGCGACAAGGAGGTTAAATAATGGCAAAAGTTAAAAAGACTAGAAGAAGAAAAGAAAGAAAAAATGTTGAGCACGGAGCTGCACACATAAAGTCAACTTTTAACAATTCAATAGTAACATTGACTGATTCTGTTGGAAATACTTTGTCATGGGCCAGCGCAGGCGGATTGGGCTTTAGAGGATCAAGAAAAAGCACTCCTTATGCAGCTCAGATGGCAGCAGAAACTGCAGCTAAAGCAGCTATGGAACATGGTTTAAAGAGCATAGAAGTATATGTAAAAGGACCTGGTGCAGGTAGAGAAGCTGCAATCAGATCACTGCAGGCTGCTGGCCTTGAAGTTACATTGATAAAGGATGTTACTCCAATTCCGCACAACGGATGCAGACCACCAAAAAGAAGAAGAGTATAGTTTATAGAAGCAGGAGGTGTTATTTAAATGGCAAGATATACAGGAGCCGTATGCAGACTTTGCAGAAGAGAAGGCTTAAAGCTATTCCTTAAGGGAGATAGATGTTTCACAGATAAATGTGCTTTCACTAGAAGAGCATATGCACCAGGACAGCACGGCCAGGGTAGAAAGAAAGTTTCTAACTATGGTTTGCAGTTGAGAGAAAAACAGAAGGCTAAGAGAATCTACGGAGTATTGGAAGGTCAGTTCAGAAAATACTACGAGAAGGCAGAAAGACAGAGGGGTATAGCCGGTGAAAACCTGCTTAGACTTCTTGAAATGAGACTTGACAGCGTTATATACAAATTAGGATATGGCGATTCAAGAAGCGAAGCTAGACAGCTCGTTAACCACGGCCATTTCTTAGTAAACGGCAACAAGGTTGACATAGCTTCATACGGTTTGAAAGTTGGAGACGTTGTTTCCGTTTCAGACAAGAGCAAAGCAACAGAAAAGTTCAAAGGATTTGCTGAAAATCCAAAGACTTTACCAAGCTGGATAGAAGGAAATGCTGAAAACTTCAGCGCTAAGATTGTTAGCGAACCTTCAAGATCAGAAATCGATGTTCCAATCAATGAAACATTGATCGTTGAGTTGTACAGCAAATAATTAAAGCATAATCGGTTGCCCTCATAATAGAGAGATAAAAAAAGTGAAGGAGGGTTATGTATTGTTAGAGATAGAAAAGCCAAAAATAGAGTGCGTTGAGATAAGTGAAGACGGGTTTTACGGCAAATTTGTCATAGAACCTTTGGAAAGAGGCTACGGCATAACATTAGGTAATGCGATGAGAAGGATACTCCTCTCATCCCTGCCTGGAGTTGCTGCCAACCATGTCAGAATAGACGGCGTGCTTCACGAATTTTCAACAGTTCCCGGTGTTAAGGAAGATGTCACAGAGTTGATATTGAATATCAAATCATTGGCACTGACTATGAACGGAGACGGGAACAGAACGATATATATAGATGCAAAGGGTCCGGGAAGAGTTACAGCAGGAGATATAAGGACTGAGGGAGATGTACAGATCATCAACAAGGATCAGCACATTGCAACTCTGGACGACAATGGAAGATTGTATATGGAACTCCTCGTCAACAGAGGCAGAGGATACGTTTCACAGAACAAGAACAAGAGCGAAGAAATGCCGATAGGCACAATTCCTGTTGATTCCATCTACACTCCTGTCAAGAGAGTCAATTTCGTTGTTGAGAACACAAGAGTAGGCCAGATAACTGACTACGATAAGCTCACTTTGGAAGTTTGGACTAACGGGACAATAAAGCCGGAAGAAGCTATAAGCTTGTCAGCGAAAATCCTGATCGAGCACTTCAAGCTCTTCATGACATTGACCGACCATGCAAATGATGTCGAAATTCTTATTGAAAAAGAAGAAGACAAAAAAGAAAAAGTACTTGAAATGACAATAGAAGAACTGGATCTTTCCGTAAGAAGCTATAACTGCCTGAAAAGGGCGGGTATAAACACCGTTCAGGAGCTTACTGAAAGAACAATGGACGACATGATGAAGGTGAGAAACTTAGGTAAGAAGTCCCTTGAAGAAGTGGAACAGAAACTTGAGGCTCTTGGCCTGGGATTAAAACAGACTGAAGAATAGAATTCAGTTTTCGTAAGGAGGTATAGAGATGGCAGGATATCGTAAATTAGGACGCCCTAGCGACCAGAGAAGAGCAATGCTCAGGAATCTTGTTACAAGCTTTTTGAAACACGGCAAGATCGAGACTACCGAAATGAGAGCTAAGGAAACAAGACGTATAGCAGAGAAAATGATAACTCTTGCAAAAAGAGGAGATCTTCACGCAAGAAGACAGGTACTTGCTTATGTAACAGAAGAAGCAGTAGTACAGAATTTATTTGATAATGTTGCTCCAAAATACTCTGAAAGAAACGGCGGATATACTAGAATGTATAAAGTTGGACCTAGAAGAGGCGATGCAGCAGAAATAGTTATACTAGAGCTAGTATAATATTCAGGGGATTAAGTATGCTGACTTAGTCCCCTGTATTTTTATGAGGTGATCAGATGCTAGAGAATATGATAGAATGCAGGAACGTGACCTATAAATATGATAATGCAGAGGGAGAAGCTGTGAAATACGCCGTTAACGATGTGACGTTTGACGTGCACAGGGGCGAATTTCTGGTCATACTGGGCAGAAACGGCTCAGGCAAATCCACTATGGCAAAGCATATGAACTCACTCCTTATTCCTGTAAGCGGCAAAGTAATTGTGGATAATATGGATACTGCTGATGTTGATAACACCTGGGAGATCAGGAGCAGGACTGGAATGGTGTTCCAAAATCCGGACAACCAGATAGTGGCGACCATCGTTGAAGAGGATGTTGCATTCGGAGCCGAGAACCTGGGCGTGGAGCCACTGGAAATCAGGAAAAGGGTGGACGATTCCCTGAACAAGGTCGGCATGTACAGCTACAGAAAGCACGCACCCCATCTCCTGTCCGGCGGACAGAAGCAGAGGGTAGCTATCGCAGGAGTTTTAGCCATGATGCCTGATTGCATAGTTTTCGATGAAGCTACAGCCATGCTGGACCCATCGGGAAGAAAAGAGGTCATGAACACTATCCTGGATCTGAACAAAAACTACGGCATAACCATAGTTCACATCACCCATTACATGGAAGAGGCAGTCGAAGCCGACAGGATCATTGTGATGGACGAGGGGAAAATATCTCTTGAGGGCACCCCGAAAAACATCTTCAGCAATGTTGAAATGATGAAAAAAATAGGCCTTGATGTCCCTCAGGTTACAGAATTAGCATATGAACTTAAAAAGAGCGGTTTGGATATCAAATCGGACATTCTTACTATAGACGAGATGGTGGATGAATTATGTCAATTAAGATAGAAAATTTAAATCATATCTATATGAAGGGGACTCCGTTTGAAAAGAAGGCCTTAGACGACATTTCCTTCGAAATAAGCGGAGGGGAGTTTGTCGCTCTGATCGGCCATACAGGCTCAGGAAAATCCACACTTATTCAGCATATCAACGGACTGCTGAAGCCTGAAAGCGGTAAAATAACCATAGACGGCGAGGACATAACAGCGAAAAAGATGAATTTAAGCCATATCAGAAAAAAAGTTGGGCTTGTTTTCCAGTACGCAGAATATCAGCTGTTTGAGGAAACTATTGAAAAGGACATAGCTTTCGGTCCAAGGAACCTTGGATTGAGCGATGATGAGATAAATGACAGGGTCAGAAAAACCATGGAAATAGTCGGCCTTGACTACGAGACATTCAAGGACAAGTCGCCTTTCGAGCTTAGCGGCGGCCAGAAAAGAAGAGTCGCCATCGCTGGAGTTGTGGCGATGGAGCCCAAGGTGCTAATACTGGATGAACCGACTGCAGGCCTCGATCCGAAGGGAAGAGACGATATACTTCATCAGATAAAGGAGCTACACAGGAGGCTTAAGATAACAGTCATCCTCGTGTCCCACAGCATGGAGGATGTCGCTAAGGTGGCTGACAGGATAATTGTGATGGACAGCGGGAAGAACATTATCGACGGAAGACCTAGTGAAGTGTTCAGGGAAGTAGAAACCCTGGAAAGGGTGGGACTTGCCGTTCCGCAGGTGACATATCTTGTCAAAAGGCTCAATGCAGAGGGATTCACGATCCCTGAGGATGTATTCACCATAGAGCAGGCAAAGCAGGAAATACTAAAAAACATTAGGAGTGCAGCAAGATGATTAAGGATATTACAATAGGGCAGTATATACCCGGCGATTCATTTGTTCACAAGCTTGACCCGAGAGTCAAAATCTTAATATCTTTGGCTTATATAGTGGACCTCTTCATAGTGAACAATTTCAAGGGATATATATTTATTGTGCTCTTTACATTCATCTCAATATATATATCGAAAATCCATTTGAGATACATATACAAGGGACTTAAACCGATATTCGTCCTTATACTGATAACCGCTCTGCTGAATATATTCATGACAGGCGGAACCACAGTGGTATTCAAGTGGCAGTTCCTTACCGTATACAGGGAAGGCATCGTACTGGCCGCATTCATGGTTTTAAGGCTTGTATTCCTAATCATAGGTACTTCCCTGCTGACGCTGACGACTTCGCCCATAGAGCTCACAGACGGCATAGAGAAGCTTCTGAACCCTTTCAAGAGGATCGGAGTCCCTGCGCATGAGCTGGCAATGATGATGACCATAGCGCTCAGGTTCATTCCTACGCTGATGGATGAGACCGACAAGATAATGAAAGCACAGACTGCAAGGGGAGCGGATTTCGAGAGCGGCAACCTGGTGAAGAGGGCTAAGAATCTCATCCCAATACTGGTTCCGCTGTTCATAAGCTCCTTCAGGAGGGCAGACGAGCTGGCCATGGCAATGGAGTCCAGATGCTACAGGGGCGGAGAAGGAAGGACAAGGATGAAAATCCTTAAACTGACCGGCCGCGATTATACAGCGACTGCTGCCACCGCAGTTCTGGTTGCAGTATCAGTGATGAGCAGGTTTGTTTTCTCATGAGAAACATAAAGCTGACGCTGGAGTTTGACGGCACTTGCTATGCCGGGTGGCAGAGGCAGATAAACGGCATTGCTGTCGAGCAGCGGGTGAGGGAAGCCATAAAGAAACTTACAGGGGAAGAATCGAACCTGATAGGCTGCAGCAGGACTGACGCCGGGGTGCATGCAAGGAGATACGTCTGCAGCTTCAAGACTGGCAGCGCGATCCCAGCGGACAGGATGAAGTATGCCCTCAACAACATACTGAAGGATGACATAGTGGTCCTTGAGTCTGAAGAGGCGGAGCAGGATTTCCATGCACGCTTCAGCGCAAAGGGGAAAAGGTACACATATTCCATCTGCAACAGGGAGATGCCGCCAGCAATAGGCCGCAGCTATGTCTGCTTTTTCAAGAGGCCGCTTGATGCGGATCTGATGGCATCGGCAGCGGTTCATCTCGTTGGGAAACACGATTTCTCTTCGTTCAAGAACTCAAATTCCGTGGTTCACTCCAATGTGAGGACCATATTCAGCCTTTCCGTTTCGAGGACAGGCGACACGATAACAATCTCAGTCACAGGTGACGGTTTCCTTTACAACATGGTCCGGATAATAGCCGGCACGCTGATTGAGGCAGGTTTGGGCGACATAAGCCCCGAGGAAATAAAAACAATCCTTGAATCAAAGGACAGGAGCAAGGCTGGAAGAACTGCACCTGCATCTGGTCTTTGTCTTGAAGAAGTTTTTTATTGACACACGTGGCTGAATGTTATATAATTATTTTTGTTTGTAAAAGTATAAAAGATCCACTAGCCCCGGGTCTTTATATAGAACGTACAATTTTATGTTAAAGAATTCAGGGAGGTATATATTATGAAATCATACATCGCAAAACCAAATGAAGTTGAAAGAAAATGGTATGTTGTTGATGCTGCCGGCAAACCGCTCGGTAGAGTAGCAAGCCAGGTTGCTTCAATATTAAGAGGAAAAAACAAGCCAACATTTACACCGCACGTTGACACAGGTGATTATGTAATAATAATCAATGCAGAGAAGGTTGTTCTGACTGGTAAGAAGTTAGACCAGAAAATGCTTAGACATCACTCATTCTATCCAGGTGGATTGAAAGAGACTCCGTACAGAGTAGCTCTGGAAAAGAAACCGGAATTTGTTTTCACTGAAGCAGTTAGAAGAATGCTTCCAACAGGAGTACTCGGAAGACAGATGCTTTCAAAATTAAAAGTATACAGAGGATCTGAGCACAATCAGCAGGCTCAGAAACCTGAAGTTTTAGAGTTAAAATATTAATAGGATTCTGGAAGGAGGAAATTACAAATGGCAAAAGTTCAGTATTTTGGAACAGGAAGAAGAAAGAAATCAATCGCAAGAGTAAGACTTGTTCCTGGTGAAGGAAAAGTTACAATAAATAACAGAGACATAGAGCAGTATTTCGGATTAGAGACTCTCAGGGTTATAGTTAACCAGCCTTTAGTTTTAACTGGAACTAAAGACAGATTCGATGTTTTAGTTAGCGTATGCGGCGGTGGCTACACTGGCCAGGCTGGAGCTATCAGACACGGTATCTCAAGAGCTTTATTGAAAGCAGAGCCAAGCTTAAAGCCTGAATTGAAGAAGGCTGGATTCCTTACAAGAGACCCAAGAATGAAGGAAAGAAAAAAATACGGTCTCAAGAAGGCAAGAAAAGCTTCACAGTTCTCAAAGAGATAACATTTGCGAAGTGTACAACCCTCGGAACCCAACGGTTTCGGGGGTTTGTTGCTTTTTGAGACCCTCTGGGACCTTGCGGAATTCTGCCGGTAACTAACAGGTAACTAACAAATATAAATTGGGTCAAAGTTTAAATCTACCTAACGATTGAAGGACAATGCCACTTACTGTAAAATAGGAATAGGATAGTTTAGAAAAGCTTTTCAACATATCAATGGATCATGAAATGATGTTGCGCATTAGTAGGAAAGTGCGATTAGAAATTATTTGTATTAGTAGCGGAGGTAAAACAGATGTATGATATTTTAAATGAATGGGACAACGCTTCAAAAGAATGGATAGAATCTCTAAAAATTAATCAAGTTAGAACAAATATATTAATACCAGAGACATTAAAAATTCTTGGTGAAATAAAAGGGAAAAGAATACTTGACTTAGGGTGCGGGGAAGGTGAATATTCGAGATTATTTGCAAGTAAAGGCGCTATAGTAACAGGAGTGGATTATTCTGAAAATTTAATCAATGAAGCATTAAAACATAGTCAGACTAATGAAATTGAATATTTTGTAAGAGATGCTTGTTTTTTAGAAGGAATTGAAGATGAAAAATTTGATTTCGTTGTATCAACTATGTGTTTAATGGCAATAGAAAATATTGAATCTGCGATAAATGAAGCTTATCGTGTATTAAAACCAGGTGGTGAATTCTTAATTTCTATTTTGCATCCATGTTTTGGATTTAAAGATTATTTTAATGAAGGGCCATATCGAGAGATATTAAGTGAACATTTTGGGAAACCAATTACTTTTTGGCATAAAACATTAAGCAAAACAATCAATCCTATGTTAAATGTTGGATTTATCTTGAGATTATTATATGAACCACAATTTTCTAATGATAATTCCCAAATACCAAAAATATTACTCTTAAAATTTAACAAATAATTCTTCATAAAAACATAAAATAAGCAAAATTGGAAGTTTTTTACTTCGCATTTTTCATAAATGGTTCCCTGCCTAACTTAGGGTTATTGAAGAATTGTAGAAAATTGCGAATCAATGTAATGCTGGAGAGGAAAAAACAATGGGAAATTTCGGGGGATTTATTAACTTTTTTATTGTCTTCACATGTTTATATATCAATGTTTTGTTGTTTAGTCGAAAATTAGTAAGCAAAGGGTATAATTTGCTATTAGCAAGGATAGTTTTAGCTCTTTCTTATGCAATTGAAGTTGCTATCGTCTTGATTATTAAGAGTATTATAATTTCGCAAGAAACTCATATAATTTCAACTTCACTTATCGCTGGCATTGTAGGATTTGTAATAAGTTATGGTAGGGGATTAGATTTGCTTACAACAAGTTTTCAATTGGGCAATTTTAAAAACGCTTTTAAGGTGACACTTGAAGAAAGAGGGAGTTTGCTTTTGGCTGTAGTTGGAATAACGTTGCCTATAGCACTTGTGATTTCAATTTTATTTTTATGCAAATTGTTCGTATTCAAATAAAAGATCAATTCCTTCCGAGTATGATGATGCGAAATTCATGACATAACCTCACTTCCGGGATATCGGGACGGTTCTTCCGCACATTTAGTGCAAGTGCGGAAGAACCGTCCCCGCTATCTAGTCTTTGAATTTTGTGTCCACATGTTGGGAATCACAAAAGGGTTTGTTGTGTGATTTTCCGCAGCGGCACAGCATCAGCCTGTTTCTGGTCTCGTAATTACTTCCATCCGCAGATTCAATCGGAATGTATCCTTTGACGAAGATTCCACTGCTTACTCCTTTTTCAGGATCCTGGATTATTTCGATTGCTGGCTCGTATTCAGGTTCAAGTGCGTTTCCGGATTTTTCAACAGCTAGTAACCTTCCCGATGGGCAGTCTTTGGCAGCATGAATAGCCTCTTCTCTGCATTTTGGATTGCCTGAGATTTTTGTCAGTTCCCAGGCGTCGCCTTCTTCCCTGTGGCAAAAACGGGCAAGGGCACATCTGTGGTCATCCATTAGGTTAAGGTTTTGGCCCTCAATCAATTCAGCACGGTCATAATATTTGTCCTTCGACGCAGTTTCAGTGCCGATAAATCCTGCTTGTTCATGGGAACCATCACAAAAGGGTTTGTTTTTTGACTTTCCGCAGCGGCATAGAGCATATACTTCAGACTGCGGCAGCTTACGTCCATCTTTGAATTCATATCCTTTTCCTTTTGGGGTAATTATTTTCTCTGACAAAGGGACATTGCCTGCTACAATATATGGTCCGTTCTTTAATATTTTTATCTTCGCATTTTGCTTATTATTTTCCGTAATGAATCACAGCCTTTCAATAATGATATGTACCCATATGATTATTTTACTCTACTTGTTTTTGAATAACAATAATGTCGGGGACGGTTCTTCCGTGCATTTAGTGTAGGTGCGGAAGAACCGTCCCCGCTTTGAAGGAATTAGAAGTTTCCTGTAGAATATAGTCAGGGATAGCGAGCAGATTAAAGTGAGGTGAAGACATTGACTGAAAGGGTAGACAAAAAGTATAAAAAGAAGGCCTGGCAGTTTTCAATTCTGGGATATGTGTACATAGCTGCAATTGTGCTTGCAGTTTCGGCAACGGCAGCGCTGATAGTCTTTTCGGCGGCGAAGGCTCATGGAGCCCTGTATGTTGCCTTCAAGGTGATAACGGCTCTCGGGGTTTTCCTGTTTATCATTTTCAGAGCATTGTGGGTGAAATTTGAAAAGCCGGAGGGCATGGAGGTGAATGAAGGCAATGTCCCGGAGTTAGCGGAATTTATTGCCCAACTGGGGGCTGAAGTCGGCGGTCCTAAAAATTACAGGATACTGCTGACAGATGATCTGAATGCATCCATAGTCCAGTACCCGAGATTGGGGATTTTCGGATGGTATCAGAACTATGTCATCGTAGGTGTACCGCTGCTGATGGTAGCGTCCGTCGAGGAAATCAAGGGCATACTGGCCCATGAGTTCGGACACCTGAAGGAGACGCATGGCATCTGGGCGGTCAAGATACACAGGAACAGGGAAGTATGGATTCAGATTGTTGAAAACCTGGAAGCGAAGGATCACTGGGGAGCCTTCCTGTTCAAGAGGTTCTTTAAATGGTACCTGCCAAAGCTTGATGAATATTCCTATTCGCTGCGAAGGGAGCATGAGTTTGAGGCGGACGGAGATGCCATAAGGGTAGCCGGAAAGGATGCCTTCGGGGGAGCGCTGCTGAAGTTTGAGATATATGCAGACAGGATATCCAACTGCTTCTGGAAAGAGACCTTCATGAAGATGCAGACCTGTAATGAACCGGCAGAAGGAATATTCGAGAAAATGGCCTGTTTTCTTAAAGAAACTGTTGATGTGGGATACCAGCAAAAGGTTATTGAAAGGGAGCTTAGAGCAGCCACAGACGACCGCGACACGCATCCTTCCATCAAAGAGAGACTCAAGGCAGCCGGATATGACCCGGCATCTTTTGAGATGAGAGAAAGCGACGCAGCCGATCTGTTGCTTGGAGAAAAAAAGAATGAAATAGTACAGGAACTGAGCATAAAGTGGAAAGAAGGGATCACGCCTTTCTGGGAGCATAAATATGATGAGTTTCAGGCCCTGCAGGCCGAGCTGCGTGAGCTGGAAGCAGCAGGGGAAGACAGTGAAGGAGATTTCATGAGAGCTGCGGAAATACTGGAGGAGCTCGACAGGGAACAGGAAGCTCTCGGCAAATATGAGAAGGTGCTCGAAATCAATCCTGAGAACCTTGAAGCGCTTTTCTCCAAAGGCAGAATACTGATCGCAAATGAGGGAAGCGGCGCTGAAGGCAAAGAAATCATTGACAAAGTCATGGCGACGGATAATGAGTACAGCTACTACGGGACACGGCTTGTGTACGGATATCTCCTTCAGCAGGGTAGAAAAGAGGAGTCAAAGGCTTACTACGAAAAAGGCATGACCGAAGCCGCGAGGATTGACGAGGCTATGGAAGAACGTGATGTGCTGAAGTACAAGGATTCACTGGCACCCCATGGATTGGAGTCTGATCAGGTGGGGAGGATTATTGAACAGTTGGCCGGCATGGAGAAAATCAAGGAGTTATACCTCGTCAGAAAGGAAGTGGCTCATTATTCAGAAGTTCCGCTGTACGTCCTGGGAGTGCGCTTCAGGGGAACCCCAAGCGAAAAATATATTATGAATACCGTAAATGAGATTGCTCAAAATGTGGATTTTCCAGGTGAAACGCTGGTTGTGCCGCTGAACGGCGACAACAGCCTATATTACAGGAAGCACAAAAAAGTCGAGAATTCATTGATATTCAAGAAAAGCTGAACCGGCTGTGTCGGGGGCGGTTCTTCAGCGCATACACTGAACATGCGGAAGAACCGTCCCCGTCATTTCAGGAACAGTTAAAGGAGGCAGTCAATTATGAAAAAGGTTGCAATTAAGAAGGCGGGCGCGGATATCAAACTGTCAGTTAAGGAACTGGTCAAAGAACTTGGAGGATTTGAGAATTTTGTCGAGCCGGGCGATACAGTATTGATAAAGCCTAATTACAATACTTCGGATGCATCACCAGCTTCAACTTCACTTGACTTCCTGCAGGCTGTGGTAGAGCTCTGCTTCGAAACAGGAGCAGCAAGGGTGATCGTTGGTGAGAGCTCGACAGTTTCCGCATACAATCATTCTAGTTTCACTAGAAAGACATTGTGTGAGGCTTGCGTAGACGAGCTTGAAAAACTGCCTGAGCCGCCTGAAATATACATTTTTGACGATTATGGGTGGGTTACTAAGAACATAAAGGGTGCCAAGTATCTGAAGAAGGTATCGGTGCCTGCCATTATGGACGAAGTCGACAAGATAATCCTTCTACCGTGCTGCAAGACCCACCATATTGCTGAATACACAGGCGCACTTAAGCTTATCGTCGGCTTCATGAAACCAAAGGAGCGGATTAAGCTGCACATAGGGAACAAGGTGCAGGAGAAGGTTGCAGAGATGAACACAATCTATAAACCTGATTTGGTCATCATGGATGCCAGAAAATGCTTCATTAGCGGCGGGCCGGCTAAGGGGGAAATGCGCGAGCCGGGTCTGATTTTGGCTTCAGAAAACCGTGTGGCAATCGATATCGAGGAAGTCAATATCATACAAAGTTATGAGGGAAACTCTCTGTCGGGTCTGAAACCGGAAGAGCTGAGGCAGATCAAGCATGCCAAAGAACTTGGAATTGAATGATGGGGACGGTTCTTCCGCGGTTTCACTGAAGCCGCGGAAGAACCGTCCCCACTTTGAGGGGTATCTATTTTAAAGTGCTTAAAAAGCACGGGAGGGTACATGCCATACTCTCATTCTTTATTATGAACATTATTCAGGCCAAGCGCATCAGCAACTGCGGTCGCAGATATATTTGAAGCGCCGTCCTTAGGAAGGGATTTGCGCTTTGAAACTGCTTTGGAATGCATTTAGAAATCAACCTCGGTGCCGTAATAGCAGCATTTCAGGAGCTTCTCCATCGCTTCGGGATTTATGGCTCTCGGATTCGAACCGGTGCAGGCATCGCCTACTGCCAGTTCAGCTACGTCCGGAAGCTTCCTCAGGAATTCAGCCTCTTCGATGATGCCTCCTTCATAATCCATTATGCAGGAAGGTATATCCAGGGCCCTGTTCATGTTTTCAATGTGGGAGATCAGTGAGCTCACCAGCTCGGAGTTCGAGGTGCCTTCAAGGCCCAGGAACCTGCCTATCTCTGCATATCTGGCCTCAGCGTTGTCATCCGCGGCGTTGTATTTTATGACTTTCGGAAGATACATGGCGTTGGCGCACCCGTGAACAATATGTCCGCCGGAATAAGCGGCGCCTGTCTTGTGTGCCATTGAGTGTACGATGCCGAGCAGCGCATTTGAAAAAGCCATTCCTGCCAGACACTGCGCATTGTGCATCCTTGCCCGTGCCTCCGTGGAGCCGTTGTATGAATCCGGAAGGTACTCGCTAACCATCTTTATGGCATGAAGGGCGAGCGGATCTGTGTAGTCGCAGTTGAGGGTTGACACATAAGCCTCGATGGCATGGGTCATGGCATCCATTCCCGTGTGGGCAGTGAGCTTCTTTGGCATTGTTTCTGCAAGTTCCGGATCGACGATTGCGACATCCGGTGTTATGTTGAAGTCGGCCAGCGGGTATTTGATTCCTTTGTTGTAGTCTGTTATTACGGAGAAGGCTGTGACCTCTGTCGCTGTACCTGATGTTGAAGGTATCGCACAGAATTTTGCCTTTGTTCTCAGGCTAGGAAAATTGAAAGGTATGCATAGGTCTGCGAATGTTGTGTCAGGGTATTCGTAGAATGCCCACATGGCCTTTGCTGCATCTATAGGTGAACCGCCCCCGATCGAAACAATCCAGTCCGGCTGGAACTCGCGCATAGCTGCTGCACCCTTCATAACGGTATCGACCGACGGGTCCGGTTCGACACCTTCAAACAATTCGACCTCCATGCCTGCTTCCTGCAGGTTGGAGACGACATTATCCAGGAAGCCGAAGCGCTTCATGCTGCCTCCTCCCACAACGACGATTGCTTTGTTGCCCTTAAGGGTCTTTAGTGCGTCAAGAGATCCCCTGCCGTGATATAAATCCCTTGGTAATGTGAATCTAGCCATAATCTCATCCTCCTAAAAAAATCAACGTTCTGTCTGATTTCATATTAGCAGAGAACAGGGTTGGATACTAATATAAAAGCCTTATATCGATATTCTGATATCGATATAAGGCGGGTAAGACAAAAATAAAACAGCTGCAGGAACCGACACTCCAGCAGCTGTTTTACGTGGATTAAATTAAAAGAAATTGATGGTTTGAGTACTAACGCTGTCTTCACGGCAGAGATTTTCAAATCTGCTGTGATTTAATAATATCAGACGGCTGAAGAGGGCGGTAATATAAAAAATGCATATCGATATTCCGATATCGATATATGGGTGGAGATATTTACTCTTATCTAGAAGTATTTTTTGAATGCGACTTCGTTTTTCGCGGCATATATTTTGTCTATGAACTTCTTGTCGAGCTCAGAGAAACAGTATCCCTTCGGATAGACAAGCAGATCCTTGAACCTGTTGCCAGGCATGCAGCATGCGCGCTGGATAAGCCCGTAGCGCCTGAGCATAGCTTCCGGGACCGGGGACACCCACATGAAAGCTGTGGGGACATTCGCAAGCATATCGAACTGGCTGCATCGCTCATATACATATATCTTCTTTCTTGCGGGGCGGCCGTCCTCTTCCCTGCGGCTTTCCTTTGTCTGAAGGTAGGGGACAACAGTATCTCCGTGAACGATTTCGATGGAATCGAAGAGATCGGAGTATTCAAAAGTTTCAGCTTTAGCCAGAGGATGATTCTCTGACATCAAAGCCAGGTATTCAGATTCCCATATGAGGTCGCTGCTCAGATTCTTGTAGTCCAGGTAATCAAGGTAGTAGTTTTCATGTTTGATCTGGAAGCGGATGACACCGAAGTTGAAGCTGTTTTCTGCTATGCTTGTGATGGTGTCCAGGGAACTGGTCTCCTGTATGTCAACATCTATTTCCTTGGCTGGATCAAGAGCGGCGACGAAATCGGTGAAACCGCTAGCTATATAGCTGACCCTGGGGATGGAAACGCTGAAGCACTGCCTATCGTGGGCTTTTGGTGTGCTGAGGGACTCCATCTTGTCAAGCTCCGAAAGAATATTTCTGGCGTGAACCAGGAATTCAGACCCCTTTGCTGTAGGGACGACGCCCCTTGATGTCCTCTTAAAAATTATAATCCCCAAGGTATCCTCAAGTTCCTTAATTGCCTTGCTGAGGTTCGGCTGCGCCATGAAAAGATTCTCTGCCGCCTGTGTAATTGAACGGGTGCGGTCCACTTCGACCGCATATTTGTAGTGCAATGTGTTCATCTTTTCCGCCTCCTTTAGTCGCGCTGCTTGCTGAAGCTATCCCTAAGGTGCTTTGAAAGCAGGGCCAGGGAGGCGGCCATGTTTACATTCTGAACAAGTATGTTTTCCGGCGTGGAGAGGTGCACAGGGGCAAAATTCCATATCCCGAGGATGCCGCAGGATACAAGCTGGTCGCAGACAGCCTGCGCCTGATCGGCGGGTACAGCTATTATTGCGATATGTATATTCATCCGCCTGCAGATATCGCAAAGCTTGGAAGCAGGCAGCACTGACTTGCCGCATATGTCGCTTCCGACTATGCTGTCGTCCGTATCAAAAGCAGCAACTATATTGAGCCCGTAATTGCCGAATCCCTTATAGGAAAGAAGCGCTTTTCCCAGGGAACCGGCTCCGATAAGCACGGCATCGTCGATGTTGCGGTAGCCCAGAAATTCCTCCATATTTTCTATCAGCTCGCTGACTGAAAAACCAGACCTTGGTTTGCCCTTGGTCTTGCTTACGGCTGCAAAATCTTTTCTGACCTGAACCTCATTGAGATCCAAGCTTTCAGCTATAGCAGGCGCTGCGATGATCTCTACGCCCTCGCTGTGAAGTTTCTTAAGATACTGCAGGTAATAAGGCATGCGGTGCAGCGCCTGAGTGGATATTGATATGGAAGCTTGATCCTTTTCCTTCATTATTAAGCCCTCCCGGAACAATTAAATATTATTATATCGATATTGTAATACTGATAATGGTTCTTGTCAATCCGCAGCGATGATTTCCCGCTTCAAAACATTAAAGAAGCGTAGCCGTACCCCTTGAAGATTTGCAGTTAATATAGTATATTGATACAAAAAGGATTAGGCCAATAAGCCAATGTGCCATTTCAAAAAAGGGGGCGGTCGAGATAGATATTAAGATAGTGAAAGACAGTGGAGTTCCGTTATATATGCAGGTCAAAAAGCAGATCATGGACATGATAAAAAACGGCGATCTCAAGGTAGGCACAAAGATACCTACGGAGAGGGTTCTTTCAGAGAAGCTTGAGGTCAGCAGGAATACTATCAGCACAGCCTACAAGGAGCTTGAACAGGACGGAGTTCTCAAGTCCTATCAGGGCAGGGGGACATTCGTTGCTGAGGAAGCAAACCCTTGGAAGGCCCAGAATATAAAGGAAAAAATAATTAAATTTGTGGACCTGGGCTTTGAAGAAGCTCTCGAATCAGGGATGGACGCAGATGAATTCGTTGAGATAGTCCTCCACAGGATAAAAGAGAAAAAGGACATGATGAGCAAGATGACTGCCGTGTATGTTGAATGCAACGAGGAGCAGTCCAGGATGTTCAGCAAGCAGCTGAGCACAAGGACCAACATGAATGTGGTGCCGCTCACCATAAAGGACATTAAGGAAATGTCAAGAGAGACAGAGTCGATCCTGGAAAAATCACAAGTGATTATTGCTACCTTCAACCATGTGAACGAGATAGTTGAACTTACAAAGAGATATGACAAGGACATCATCGGGGTGGCCATAAACCCTGATCTGGAGACGATTGTCAAGATAGCCAGGTTTCCTCTGGAAACCTCCTTCGGATTCATATGCATGTCGAAGGAGTTCATGTTCAAGGCCAGAGGCGCGTTGGAAAAGGCGGGCCTTGGCAACATTGATATCGAGTATTCCAATTCGAACGACAAGAACGAACTGAAAAGGATTATTTCTAATTCCGACGTAATGATAGTTTCTCCGGGAAGGTACAGGGAGATCAGGGAGCTTGCGGGGGAAGGTAAGGATATAATCCAGTTCCTGTACGGGCTGGATGACGGCTCCGTCAAAGCTCTCAAATCAAAGATCGTGGAATTGAAAGGGAACAGATAATCCCTTAAGGAGGAGGCCCGGTATGGAAAAGTTCAGATGGTCAGATGAAAAGTTCGCCCAGGAGAGGGTGAAAGTCTCAGTTGATTTTCCTCAAGGCGAGGAAATAAACCTTATAGAATCAACAGAATACCTTCACGATATGCCGATACACAGGAGCTGCAGCTACAAGCTGAAGGCGGCTCGGGACAAGGGGCTCACACTGCTGCAGTCAGGAATGTCCGGCGATATCATGAGTGCTGCCCCTGGCGGGAAAACCACCAGTGAACTGAGGCGGCTGTTCGATGAGCTTGATATGCCCGTTCAGGGGAAGATTACCGGACCTGATTTGAAAGTGCAGTGCGAATTGCTGTGCGCCTCGGGCTGGACTTCAATCGCTGGAGGAGGGATTTCGTACAATGTGCCATATGAAGGGGACTTCACGCTTGAACAGTCACTGAAGGACTGGCAGTATTGCGACCGACTTGTCAGCTTCTACGATGAGTGCGGCATCCCGATCAACAGGGAAACCAGCGTGCCCCCTTCAGAAATCCTCGTGCCGCCAAGCATTTCAAACGCAGTCTCAATTATCGAAATGCTTATGGCTGCCGGACAGGGTGTGAAGGATATCACGCTTGCGCAAAGGCAGTACGGGAACATGAACCAGGATGTGGCTGCAATGATGGCTCTCAGGGAACAGGCCGAAGAGTACAGACTGTTTTTCGGGTTCAAGGACCTGGTGTTTACTGCTTCAATGCATCAGCTGAAAAGCGAGTTCAAAGAGGATGAGTCTCTGGACGGTGCCGGCGCCGCTTACGGCTCAATGACAGCCGCGATGGCTGGGGCAGACAAGGTTGTGCTCGAATGGTCAGGCGCATCTGAAGCAAAAAATCTTCTCAACATGCTATACGGCCAGAGGCTTCCGCTGTCAAAGGAGCTGGAAACCGAGATTGCCATAATAAAGGCTGAAACCAAATGCATAATAAGCAGGGTGCTGGAAGCAGCGCCAGGGGATCTGGCTTCCGGCATCATCAAATCCTTTGAAACGGGTGTGCTCGATCTGCCGTCAGCACCGGCAGGGTACTGCCTTGGTGAACTGACAACGGGAAGGGACAGGCTCGGTGCTGTGAGGTACCTTAACGCTGGCAGAATACCTTTGAGCGACGAACTTAAAAGGTTCAACAAGAGAAAACTTCAGGAGAGAGACGAGATTGAAAGGGGAAAAGATTCATGAAAGAAATACACGCAGATGTTATAAGGGATTCCGTAAAAAAGCTTTGCATAGATGCAAATTATTTTCTGCCGGCGGATGTTAAAGACGCGATCAAGAAAGCTCAGGCAGAAGAAACTTGGCCGGTGGCAAAGGACATCCTTGAAAAAATAATTGAGAATGTTGAGATTTCAAGGGACGAAAACGTACCGATGTGCCAGGATACGGGGATGGCATGCGTATTCATAGAGATCGGCCAGGATGTACATGTTACAGGAGGAAGCATAGAAGACGCCGTCAATGAAGGTGTCAGGCTCGGATATGCGGAAGGATACCTCAGGAAATCCGTCGTCAAAGACCCGATAAACAGGGTAAATACAGGTGACAACACTCCCGCGGTGATATACTACGATATGATGCCCGGAGACAAGCTTAAAATCATGGTGGCACCCAAGGGCTTCGGCTCGGAAAACATGAGCCGAATAATGATGCTCAAGCCGGCGGACGGCATTGAAGGCGTCAAGGAATTCATATTGAAAACCGTTAAGGAAGCGGGGCCGAACCCGTGTCCGCCTGTGGTCGTGGGAGTCGGCATAGGCGGAACCTTTGACAGGGCAGCTCTTCTTGCTAAAAAAGCCCTGACAAGATCCCTTTCGGTAAGGAATGAGGATCCTTTCTACAGGGAACTCGAGGAGGAGCTGCTCCAGCAGATAAACGCTTTGGGAATAGGACCCCAGGGGTTCGGCGGAAAAACCACCGCACTTGCAGTGAACATCGAGACATTCCCAACCCATATCGCGGGGCTGCCGGTGGCAGTAAACATAAACTGCCACGTGACAAGACACAAAGAAATAACATTGTAATGGAGGATAGATTCACATGGATATAAAAATACATACCCCGCTCACTGAAGATAAGGTCAGAAGCCTCAAGGCCGGTGACAGGGTGCTTATTTCCGGAGTCATATATACGGCAAGGGATGCTGCCCATAAGAAACTGGTTGCCCTTCTTGATGAGAACAAGGAGCTCCCGATCGATGTCAAGGATTCAATTATATATTACGTGGGGCCAAGCCCTGCAAAGCCAGGCAAGCCGATAGGATCAGCAGGGCCTACAACAAGCTACAGGATGGATCCGTATGCCCCAAGATTGATGGACATAGGGCTCAGAGGGATGATAGGCAAGGGGAGCAGGTCGCAGGAGGTTAAGGAATCCATCAAGAAGAACTGCGCAGTTTACTTTGCCGCCATAGGCGGTGCAGCTGCCCTCATGGGAAGGGCTGTCAAAAAGTCCGAGCTTGTGGCATACGAGGAGCTTGGATCGGAAGCTATCAGAAGGCTCGAGGTCGAAAATCTCCCCGCCATGGTCGTCATAGACTGCCAGGGCAATGACCTTTACGAAATCGGACAGAGAGAGTATCTTAATTCCTTAAAATAAAGTATAATGAAGTAATAGACAATTTCATTCACGTATCGTTGGGAGGGATTTTATGAAAGTAGGCATTCCAGCTTCGCCGGGGTATGCTATTGGCCGCGCACTCATAAGAGGGAGCTACCAAAGTAAAATCATACAGAAAAAAATAAGCAACGTAATCTCTGAAAAAGAGAGGTTATACAAAGCCATAAAGAAAACGAGGCAGCAGCTGACAGAAATAAGGGACAGGGTCACCGAGGATCTGGGCGAAGGGAACGCAGCAGTTTTCGAGGGCCATCTGGTCCTGCTGGAAGACCCCGAATTCATCGGTGCAGTTGAGAGCAACATCGAGTCGAATATCGTGAACGCGGAAAAGGCCATGCAGGAAGTCATGGATATGTACATATCGATTTTTGATTCAATGCAGGATGATTACATGAAGGCCAGGTCCGCAGACATAAAGGATGTAGGGACCAGGATCCTGTCGAACCTGCTGGGAATGGCGATGGGCGGCCTTGAAACCTCAAAGAAGGATACCATTGTAGTAGCACATGACATGACTCCATCCGAAACAGCCCAGCTGAACCAGGGGAACGTCATCGCATTTGTAACGGACATGGGAGCAAAGACGTCTCACAGCTCCATAATGGCAAGGAGCATGGGGATTCCTTCAGTGACTGGGCTGAACGATATAACGAAAATCGTGAAAAATGGTGATGTTCTCATCGTAGACGGCGTTCTTGGGCAGGTGCTTATCAATCCTGATATCGTGACACTGAATGAGTATCGCCAGAAAAAAGAGGCATATGAAAAAGAGAAGGAAGAGCTTAAAAGCCTTAAAAACATAACGGTCTCGACCAAATCGGGAAAGAAGATAAGGGTCGGAGGCAACATAGGCAAATCCCAGGAGGTCGACTTTGTGCTCGAAAACGGCGGCGATGAAATCGGGCTTTTCAGAACAGAGATTCTCTATCTCGACAGGGACAAGCTTCCGACAGAAAAAGAACAGTTCGAAGAATACAGATCAGTGGTGCAGAAAATGCAGGGCAAGGCTGTCATAATCAGGACCCTTGATATCGGAGGAGACAAACACCTCTCATATCTTCATATTCCGGAGGAAACGAATCCGTTCCTCGGGTACAGAGCGGTCAGGCTTTGCCTTGACAGGAAGGATATCTTCAAGGTGCAGCTGAGGGCTCTTCTCAGGGCTTCCGCCTATGGAAACCTGAAGATAATGATCCCTATGATATCCATCGTTGAAGAGTTCCTTGAAGTAAAGGCGATCATCGAGGAATGCAAGCGACAGCTTGATAACGAGTACCTGGATTACGACCACGACATAGAAGTCGGAATAATGGTTGAAGTCCCTGCTGCTGCGGTTTGTGCAGACGAGCTGGCGAAGCATGCGGATTTCCTCAGCATAGGGACGAATGACCTCATACAGTACACTTTCGCGGCGGACAGGGGTAACGAGAATGTCTCCTATCTTTACAATCCGATGCATCCTGCAATACTCAGGCTCATCAAGATGACCATAGATGCCGCCCACAAGGAAGGCAAATGGTGCGGGATGTGCGGAGAGATGGCTGCTGACGAAGAGGCCATAAGGATCCTCATCGAATACGGGCTCGACGAATTTTCGATGAACTACTCGTCTATCCTGAAAGTGAAGAAGCTTATCCTTGAAATGTAGCTGCATAAATAAAATATAGGCAGCCGTAAAGGCTGCAAGGAGGAAAAGAATATGGTAAACGTGATTAATGATTCAAACTTCGGACAGGAAATAAGCAAGGGTGGCAAGCCGGTTATAGTTGATTTCTGGGCTGCATGGTGCGGACCTTGCAAAATGTTGTCCCCTGTTATCGATGAGCTTGCAGGTGAATATGGAGACAAGGCTGCTTTCTACAAATTGAACGTAGATGAAAATCCTGTGACCTCAATGAAGTTCAACGTGAGCAGCATACCTACCGTGATCATATTCAAAAACGGCGTTGTTGCAGAAACACTTGTCGGATTCAGGCCTAAGCAGGCGTTCAAAACTGCCATCGACAAGTACCTATAAGCCGTGAACGGAGGTCTGAAATGGACAACAGATATGACATTGCAATAATTGGAAGCGGGCCTGCAGGGCTTTCGGCTGCAGTTAATGCAAACATAAGAAACAAAAGCATAATCATATTCGGCAACTCTGAGCTGAGCCACAAGCTGGTGAAAGCGCCCAAGATAAACAACTATCTGGGGTTCCACGACGTTACAGGGACGGAGCTCAAGGAAAAGTTCCAGCAGCACATAGAAGCGATGGGTATTAAGCTGACGAGCGAGAAAGTCAATACTGTGTACGCCATGGGCGATTATTTTGTGCTGCAGGTGAACGAAAAGATGTACGAAGCCAGAGCGGTGATAATAGCAACAGGCATAGAGTTCACGAGACCGCTTAAGGGTGAAGCCGAGTTCCTTGGGAAGGGAGTAGGCTACTGCGCAACCTGCGACGCGCCGCTCTACAAAAGCAAAGTGGTATCCATAGTAGCCTACAGCAAGGAAGGCGAAGAGGAAGCAAACTTTGTAAGCGAGCTGGCTAGCAGGGTGTACTATATCCCGATGTACAAGGGGGAATACAAACTGAACTCAAACATCCATGTCATCAAGGAGATACCTCTTGAAATCCTGGGCGGGGACAAGGTCGAGACACTCAAGCTCAACAACACAGAGCTTGCAACCGACGGCATATTCCTTCTTAAGGACAGCGTGGCTCCAGATCAGCTTGTTCCGGGGCTGCTAATCGAGGAAGGGCACATTAAGGTTGACAGAAGCATGAAGACAAACATAGAAGGCTGCTTCGCCGCAGGAGACTGCGCAGGAAAGCCATATCAGTATCTGAAATCCGCAGGCGAAGGCCAGGTTGCAGCACTCAGCGCTGTATCGTACCTGGATTCAAAAAAACAAGGTTAAGAAAAAGGTGCAGCAAATTATTTTTGCAGCACCTTTTTGCGTCTATGAAAAAATTATTAATAATATTAAGCCCTCGATACTAAAAATAATAAATAGTGTATAATGAAAATGTATATTGTAAACGCAAGGGGTGGAAGCAGTGGACCTGATAAACATAATACTGGATTCAATTAAAAATATGACTTTAATATCGGTTATAGACATACTTGTTGTAACCTATATATTCTATAAGATATACATGCTCATCAAAGAGACGAGGGCTGAACAGCTGCTTAAAGGTATAATCCTGTTGGTCATACTCATACCTATCAGCAGCGTACTCAACCTGACCATGCTCAACTGGATCCTTACAAAAACACTGACTATCGGAGTCCTTTCTATTGTTATCATATTCCAGCCGGAAATCAGAAGGGTGCTGGAGCAGCTGGGAAGGACAAGCTTTCTGGATAAAGCGTTCATGGAGGACGACGTGAAGCTTGAAAAGACAGTCGCGGAAATAGCAGCTGCGACCGAAAACCTGTCAAAGAGCAAAACAGGCGCTTTGATGATTATAGAGCAGCAGACGGGGCTGCAGGACATAGCTAATACAGGAATAAGGCTGGACGCCGAGATCTCGGCAGCTCTTCTTGAAAACATTTTTGTAGAGAACACACCGCTCCACGACGGGGCGACAATAATAAGGAATGACAGGATACTGTCTGCCGGGTGCATACTTCCGCTTACCAGCAGCAGAGATTTTAACAAAAAACTGGGAACAAGGCACAGAGCCGCCATCGGCATGTCCGAAAGCTCGGATGCCATAGTGATAATCGTTTCCGAAGAGACAGGCACCATATCGCTGGCTGTAAACGGAAACCTCACAAGAAATTATGACGGCGCCAAGCTGAAGAACATCCTCAAGAGGATAATAATAAAGAGGATTCAGAAAAAATCGCCAATAAGGGAGCAAATAAAACGATGGATGGGAAAAACAAGAAAGGACAGTTAATCGTAAAAGCATGCTGCGTCATAGCTGCTTTTATGTTGTGGTTATACATATATAATTTTGAAAATCCCGTGATGGATAAGGTGATCACCGTTCCGGTGAGCATCGTCAACCAGGATGTGCTTGCGCAGTCCAAGCTCTCACCGGTCATAGAAAATGAAGTGGAAATTAAAATCACGGTGAGAGGCAGTGTTTCGGAAATAAATGGCCTTAGCACGGGGGACTTTGACCTGCAGGCAGACCTGGCGACCGTCGGCGTCAAGAAAGGTTTGAATGAGATTCCCGTGACGGTCGAAAAAAAGCCGTCTGAAATCAAGATTACTAATGCCGACAGCCTTTTCATTACGGTAAGTGTAGATGATATGGTGGAGAAGACCGTTCCGGTAAAGGTGGTCTTGGAAGGGGAAGCCCGCAGCGGCTATTACGTGCTGAAGCCTGAGGCCGAGTACAAGGAGGCAACCATCAAGGGGCCCTCGAAGCAGGTCAGCTCAGTGGATTTCGCAGTTGCCAGGTGCGACATCAGCGATTACTACAAAAACATGAGCGTGCAGTCAAAACTTAAGGCCGAATCGGCGGGCGGATCCGTATACAGCTATCTTCAGGTAGACCCTGAGGAGCTGGATCTCACGCTGCAGGTAAAAAAGACAAAAACGGTGGCGGTCAATGTAAAGGCAAGCGGTGATCTTGCAGCCAGCGGAATAAAAACGATTCTTCCTGCTGCTGATAAGATAACCATAGCCGGAGATGAAATCCAGCTGCAGAGTATTTCGGGAATAGATACAGAGATTGTGGATATAATAAGCCTTAACGGGGCAAAAACCATTGATGCAAAGCTGGTAGTGCCTCAGGGAGTTACTTTGATAGGAAATACCGGAGCAGTCAAGCTCAACATAACCTATATTGAGAAGTCTGAGAAGACGCTCGACCTCCCTGTGACCATAAAGAATCTGGCGGCCGATATGAACGCATCGCTTGAGCAGACAAACGCAAGCGTAACAATATCAGGCTCGGCTGAAGCGGTAGGCAGCATCACTGCCGATAAAATCGGATGCTATGTGGACCTTAACGGACTGCTGCAGGAGGGTGTGCAGCAGGTGAAGGTGACTCTCATACTTCCGGAAGGGATTTCAAAAATATCCGTGAATCCCGAGAGCATAAACGTGACACTCAAGAAAAATGAAAGCGGAGGACAGTAAATACATGTCAATCAAGATTAACAATATAAGCCTGGGACTTGAAGAGGAGGAACAGGAGCTGAAAGCGAAAGCCGCGAAGAAACTGCGCCTTTCGGAAGACAAAATCCGGAGGATGAACATCCTTAAGGAGTCGGTGGACGCCAGGAAAAAGGACAATATCAGATTCAATTACTCCCTTGAGGTTATAGTTGAGGATGAGGAACAGCTTGTGGGAAGGCTGAGGGACAAGGACGTGCTTCTATACAAGGCTGATGAAAAAGAAGAGATCGTCTTCGGCGACAAGAAACTCACATCAAGGCCTGTTGTCGTAGGCATGGGCCCGGCAGGAATGTTTGCCGCGCTTGAACTGGCGAGAAACGGTTACAGACCCCTCGTTATTGAAAGAGGGGAGGCGGTTGAACAGAGGGATGAATCTGTAAAAACCTTCTGGGAAAGGGGCGTCCTTAATCCGGAATCAAATGTACAGTTCGGTGAAGGCGGTGCAGGAACGTTTTCGGACGGAAAGCTTACAACGAGGATCAAGGACTGCAGGTGCGACCATGTGCTGAAGGAATTCGTCGAGGCAGGTGCGCCCGCCGAGATAGTCTATTCGGGTAAGCCTCACATAGGCACTGACGTGCTTAAGGTCGTGGTCAGGAACATCCGCAAAGAGATAGAGAGGCTTGGGGGCACAATACTGTTCAGCCATAGGCTTGAAGATATAAACATAGAGAACAACAAAATAAAATCTATAGTTGTAAACGGCGAAGAGATAACCTGCCAGGCGCTGCTGCTTGCCATCGGCCACAGTTCGAGGGACACATACGAGATGCTCTTTGGCAAGGGTATCATGCTTGAGCAGAAGCCATTCGCTATAGGCGTAAGGATCGAACATTCACAAAAGCTGATAAATGAAAGCCAGTATGGCAGGAATGCAGGCCATCCAAAACTCAAGGCTGCTGATTACAGGCTTACGCATACCTGCGCGGATTCGAAGAGGGCTGTATACAGCTTCTGCATGTGTCCGGGCGGAGAGGTCGTCGCAGCTGCCTCGGAAGAGGGGCTCCTGGTTACAAACGGCATGAGCGACTACAGCAGGGATAAGGATAATGCAAATTCGGCCATAGTCGTATCTGTGGGAGGAGGAGATTTCAAGAGCAGTTCTCCTCTCGCAGGCATGGAGTTCCAGAGAAATTACGAAAGGCTGGCATTTGCTGCAGGCGGAGGTGATTATCTGGCTCCAGTCCAGCTTGCAGAGGATTTCCTCAATGACAGGATTTCCACAAAGCTGGGAAATGTATCCCCGACTTACACCCCTGGATACAGATTCGCAGACATGAGGGGATGCCTTCCCCCATACATAATTGAATCTTTGAAAGAGGGGCTTATTCATTTTGATAAAAAAATTAAAAATTTTTCTGATGAAAACTCAGTGCTTACAGGCATAGAAACGAGGACTTCTGCACCCCTGAGGATACTCAGGAATCAGAATTTCCAAAGTTCAAATGTGGCAGGATTGTTCCCGAGCGGCGAAGGCGCAGGTTTTGCGGGCGGCATCATATCTTCGGCAGTCGACGGTATAAAGAGCGCGGAATGGATAATGAGAGAATTCTCGGCATAAGAAAAAATATTCTGAAAATCGCATAGTACAGCATTTTTTCTGATATGATGGTGATATAGGCTAAATATAATTATGGAGGGGTAATTACATGGCTGATGAATATTTGATCCTGGTTCTAAACCCGGGGTCAACGTCTACTAAGATTTCTCTTTTTTTGAATGAGGAATGCTTGGCAACGGAAAATTTATCTCACAGTGTCGAGGAGATAAAGCAGTTCCCTACGATTTTCGATCAGAAAGACATGAGGACAGAAGTGATCCTGAAGTGGCTTGAAAAGCACAATTACAAGATCAATGATTTGTCTGCAGTTGTCGGCAGAGGCGGTCTTCTAAGGCCGATTCCGGGAGGAACCTATAAGGTTACCGACATGATGCTTGAAGATCTGAAAATCGGATACCAGGGACAGCATGCTTCTAATCTCGGCGGGATAATTGCGAACAGCATTGCAAAGCAGGCAAACATACCTGCTTACATTGTCGATCCTGTTTCTGTTGATGAGTACGAAAACGTTGCCAGAATATCAGGGATTCCTGAAATCCCTAGAAAATCACTGGTGCATGCATTGAACATCAAAGCCGTGACC
>Ga0316601_100000020_pt1 | contig 63032 bp, 58 predicted proteins | sample OWC_soil_day5_no_FD_207663 | JGI IMG/M metagenome (GOLD analysis project Ga0316601, IMG submission 207663) | Wetland soil microbial communities from Old Woman Creek delta, Ohio, United States - OWC_soil_day5_noCT | ecosystem: Environmental > Terrestrial > Soil > Wetlands | place: USA: Ohio... | reverse complement strand
AGCCATGGCGGACACTTAACACACGGAAGTCCAGTTAATTTCTCAGGAAAATTATTTAACTTTGTATCCTATGGTGTAAATAAAGAAACAGAACAAATAGATTTTGAAGAAGTAAGAACATTAGCTAGAGAGCATAAGCCTAAGATTATTGTTGCAGGAGCTAGTGCTTACGCTAGAACTATAGATTTTGCTAAGTTTAGAGAAATCTGTGATGAGGTTAATGCATTATTTATGGTTGATATGGCACATATTGCAGGTTTAGTAGCTGCAGGTTTGCATCCATCACCAGTTCCATATGCTGATTTTGTTACTACAACTACTCACAAGACTTTAAGAGGACCAAGAGGAGGAGCAATCCTATGCAAAGAACAATATGCAAAGGATATAGATAAAATTATATTCCCAGGGATTCAAGGTGGTCCATTAATGCACGTTATAGCAGCAAAGGCTGTTTGCTTTGGTGAGGCACTTCAAGATAATTTCAAGACTTACATGGAGCAAGTTGTTAAAAATGCTAAAGTCTTAGCTGAAGAACTTGTAAAATACGACTTTAAGTTAATATCTAATGGTACTGACAATCATTTAATGTTAGTAGACTTAACTAATAAAGGTATCACAGGCAAGGATGCAGAAAAATTATTAGATACGGTAGGAATCACAGTAAATAAAAATACTGTTCCATTTGAAACTTTGAGCCCATTTGTTACTAGTGGAATAAGAATAGGTACTCCAGCGGTTACAACAAGAGGCTTTAAAGAAGAAGAAATGAAAGAAATAGCAGGTTTAATTAATTATGTAATTGAAAATAGAGAAAGTGATTTAACTGAAGTAAGAGAGAAAGTTAAAGCCATTTGTGCTAAATATCCTATATATTAATAAATGCAATATTTATTAAGGAGAACTTATGGACAGAGTAGAAAGAATTTTAAAAGCACTGTTAGATAATCTTCAAGAAGGAATACACATAGTAGATGATGAAGGAAAAACCATATATTATAATGAATCCATGGGTAGAATGGAAGGATTAGAGCCGAAGGAAGTTATAGGTAAAACAGTTTTAGAGTATTTAAAAGGGGTAGAAGAGGGATCTTCTACCCTTATGAATGCATTAAGTACAAATAAAAAAATTGTAGACGTAGTTCAGCATTACAGCAGTGATTTTGGTAAGAAGGTAACAACAATTAATACCACAATTCCTGTAATAGATGATGGGAGCACCATTGCAGCTATTGAGATTGCAAAGGATATGACACAGCTGAAGGAGCTTAATGAGAAATTGTGCAAGCTTCAAAATTTAAGTGATTCTAAAAATAAGAATTACTCTTTTAAACATATTATTGGTAATAGTGAAATCCTAAAAAAAGCTGTAAATAAAGCTTCAAGAGCAAGCTTGTCCAATTCTTCAGTTCTAATTTATGGAGAAACAGGAGTAGGTAAAGAAGTGTTTGCTCAAAGTATACACTATGGTGGTATAAGAAAGGGAAAACCTTTTATACCTATTAATTGTGCAGCTATTCCAAGTACCCTGCTTGAAGGGATGTTATTTGGTACAGTGAAGGGAAGCTTTACAGGGGCAGAAAATAAAAAGGGATTATTTGAGGAAGCCAGTGGTGGTACTATTTTACTAGATGAAATTAACTCTATGGAACCATTCCTCCAATCAAAACTATTACGAGTACTTCAAGATGGGTATCTAAGGCCTATCGGAAGCAACAATGCAATAGATATTGATGTAAGGGTTATAGCTACATTAAATGAAGAACCGGAAAAATTAATAAAAGAAGGCAAACTGCGAAAAGACTTTTATTATAGACTAAGCGTTATAAGAATAGATATACCACCACTAAGGGAAAGAAAAGAAGATATCCATTTATTATGTACCTACTTCTTAGAATACTATAATAAATTCCTTGGGAAAAATGTTATTTCCATAGATGAGGATGTAATAGCCTCATTTATGAATTATGATTGGCCGGGTAATATACGAGAACTAAAGAATGTTTTAGAAGGTGCTATGAACATGGTGGAAAATTCTTTAGTCTTATCTAAGGAGTACTTTGAAAGCAGAACAGAGAAAAATAGACTTCTTATTTCTACGGATGTATCCCATAATTTAAAGGGGAATTCTTTATCTGAATATCTAGAACAATTAGAAAAAAGTATTATTAGTGAAATATTGCAAAAGAACGATAATAATATATCGAAAACTTCTAGTGAACTTAAAATTACTAGACAAAATTTACAACATAAAATAAAGAAGTACAAATTGCTGTAAATTGGGCAGGTGCATGCAAAGATTTTTGCAGTGAAATGTCCGTGTACTAGCTGTTGTTACAATAAATGTATAAAGTCACCACTGCAAGAATATTTGCAGTGGTGACTTTATTTTACATAATTCATTAAAAAAGTATAAAGATAAATTCTGAATATAGTGAAAATAGTATTAAATTATAAAAATTAAATAAATTCTGACAGAGAAAAGTTGGCACGGTTATTGCTATAAATATATATATGAATTTAGTATTAAGGGGGATTATAAAATGAAAAATAAAGTACGTGTAATAGTATGGGGACTAGGTTTAATGGGAAGTGGAGCAGCAAAGATGATTCTTTCTAAGAAAGGCTTCACTGTAACAGGAGCTATCGACATGGATCCTAATAAGGTTGGCAAGAAGCTTTATGAAATTTTAGGAGTAGAGAGAACTGAGGATAACGATGTTGTAATTTGTAGAACTCCTGAAGAAGTTATAAAAGAAGGAGCAGCTGATATAGTTTTAATAGCAACAGCTTCTTTCACAAAGGTTGTATTCCCACAAATCATTATGTGTGCAGAAAAGGGAATAAACGTAGTTACTACAGCAGAAGAAATGTCTTATCCAAAAGCTTTAGATCCAGAACTTTCAGCTGAAATGGATAGAGTAGCTAAAGAACACAACGTTGCAATACTTGGAACAGGAATAAATCCAGGCTTTGTTATGGATTTACTAGTAATCGCTTTAACTGGTGTTTGTGAAGAAGTAAATAACATAAAGGTTTCAAGAGTAAATGACCTAGCTTGCTTCGGAAAAGCAGTTATGGTTGAGCAAGGAATAGGTTTAACAAAAGATCAATTCATAGAAGGTGTTGAAAATGATACAGTAGCTGGACACGTTGGATTTATCCAATCCTTCGGAATGTTCGAAGAAGCATTCAACATGAAATTTGATAAAATTGAGCAAACTAAAGAACCAATCATCACTGAAGTACCAAGATCTACTGATATAGTATCTGTTGCAGCTGGTGATGTAGCTGGATGTAAACAAAAGGGATATGCATATGTAGGAGATAAATTATTTGTAGAAATGGAACATCCACAACAAATCCACCCACAAATGGCTAATGTTGAAACTGGAGATTACATAACTATTGAGGGAAACCCAAATATTAATCTTCACATCAGCCCAGAAATCGGTGGAGGAATTGGAACAATAGCAATATGCGTAAACATGATTCCTCACGTATTAAATGCAGCACCAGGATTAAAAACAATGTTAGACTTACCAGTGCCAGCAGCTATCATGGGTGATGTAAGAGACTTATTAAAGAAATAGTTAAAAGTGTAGAAGGTAAGAGATAATTAAAAATTGAAAATGTAGAATGTAAAATGGAGGATAAAACTCCTGCGGAGTTTTTTAAAATAAATCTTTTTAATAAATAAATTCAAAAAATTCCGCAGGAATTTCATCCGCCATTTAAAATTTTAAATTTTAAATTTTACATTTTAAATTATATGAAGGTAGGCGAGTTAAATGATTAAAAAAGGTACTTGGGTAGAAATAGAAGAAGTCGTTTTACAGCCTGAGGATAGGTCTAATGCCATACCAGAAGAAACTAAAAAGACACCTCTTAAGCTATGGGCTAAAGGCTTTTGTTTAGAGGACTCAGAAATAGGTGAAGTTGCTAAGATTGAAACAGTTACTAAGAGAGTTATAGAAGGAGTTGTAACTGAAGTAAATCCAAGATATATACATGATTTTGGCGATTTTGTTCAAGACATTATGTATGTAGGACCACAGGCTAGAGAAATATTGTGGGGTGATAGCAATGAATAAATATGAAGAACTTATGGGCAAAAAAGGCGAAATAATGCTTAAGTCCGTTGGAATCGATTACAGTAAATATGAAACTGGAAAGCTATCCTTTGATTATGAAAGAATGCTAAGGGATACAGGCTATTCATTAAGTGATGTAATGAAAATACAAAGCGAAGTTGGCGTTGGTAACACACCACTTATAGAGCTTAAAAACTTAACAACACTTGCTAGAAAGGTTTCTAAAACTGGAAAGGCAGCAAGAATCTTTGTAAAGGATGAAAGCTGTAATCCATCAGGAAGCTTCAAGGATAGAAGAGCAGCAGTTTCCGTTTATGATGCAAAATGCAGAGGTTATAAGGGTGTTGCTTCTGCTACATCAGGAAACTATGGTGCCGCAGTGGCATCACAAGCAGCAATGAGAGGGTTAAAATGTATAATCGTACAGGAATGCTACGATTCTAAAAAAATTGGTCAACCAGAGATATTAGAAAAGGATAGAAAGTGTGAATGCTTTGGAGCTGAAGTAATTAGACTTACTGTAGGACCAGAGTTATTCTATACTTACTTAAAAGTATTAGATGAAGAGAATTATTATAACGCTTCCCTCTATTCAACTTATGGTATAACGGGTGTTGAGACTCTAGGGTATGAGATTGCAACAGAGTGTAGAGAAAAGTTGGGCAAGGACCCAGATGTAGTAATGATTACACATGCCGGGGGCGGTAATGTAACAGGTACTGCAAGAGGACTTATAAAGGCAGGAGCAAACGATACTAAGGTAGTAGGTGCTTCTGTAGATTTATCAGGATTACATATGGCTTCTGATATAGACTTCAATAGAAAATCCTTCACTACTGGACATACAGGCTTTGGAATACCATTTATGACTAATCCAGATAGATCTGATGTTCCAAGAAGTGCTGCAAGGCCACTTAGATATCTAGACAGATACGTAACTGTTCCTCAGGGAGAGGTTTTCTATATGACTGAGCTACTGGCTCAAATTGAAGGCTTAGAGAGAGGACCAGCAGGGAATACTTCCTTAGCAGCAGCTTTTGTTATATCCCAGGAGATGGATGATGACCAAATCATAGTAGTTCAAGAAACTGAATATACAGGAGCTGGAAAGCACGTATTACCTCAATTAAGCTTTGCTAGAAACAATGGTATAGAAATAAAAGTAGGTAATCCAGAGGAAGAGGTTCCAGGAAAAACTGTAATATTGCCTGATCATCCGTCAAAGATGATGGCTAAAGATATGGACCTAGATGGATATAGAAAATCTTATATAAATAATGCTGTTAAAAGAGCTGAAGGTAATACTATTGAACCAGTTGATTTTGAGTATTTATGTGTAGAAACAAAAATGGATAGAGAAAAAGTAGCTAAGCTTCTTGAAGACTTAGGAATTACGGTTGAGTAAATAGAGTACCAAGTGATTCGATTGAAAGGAGAAATTGTATGAAAAGAGTAGATGATTACGAAAAGAGAAGAGAACATATAAAGAATCTAAGTGACGAGGAATTATATAATAGATTTTGGGAATTAACTGAGGAAATAGTTAAGCCTATGATAGATTTAGCTTCCACTCACACTTCTGCTTCAGTAGAACGTTCAGTTTTACTAAGAATGGGATTCTCAAGCTTAGAAGCAGGTGACATAGTTAAAGAAGGTATGAAATGGAACTTACTAGGCAAAGGTATTGGAAATGTAGTACTTACTTATGCTGAGATTAAAGGACTAAACTATTTAGAGGCTGGCTCTGAACTTGCTAAAGGAGAAGGCTGGGAATTAGTAAATAAAAAGATGAGAGGTGAAAACTAATGCTAGAAGAAAACAAGAAGTTAGATGTAGAAGAGATATTAAAGAACCTAGAAAACTATTCCCCAAAGAGAAGGGGCTGGCATTGGAGAGAAAAATACGAAGAAGGCAAAATGGGAGAATTCACCTACAGTGAAATATCTAAGCCACTTGCAAAAAGCAGACCATTGCCTGCAGCAAGAAGCTTTGAAGGTATAGATCCACAACCAGTTCCAGTTATAACTACAGAAGTAGCTTCTGGAAGATTTGAAGATGATATAAGAAGAATGAGAATGGCTGCTTGGCATGGTGCTGACCATATCATGGTTATAAGAACTGCAGGACAAAGCCATTATGACAGCTTAATCGAAGGAACACCAGAAGGTATAGGCGGAGTTCCAATCACTAGAAAGCAATGTAGAGCAACAAGAAAAGCTCTTGATTTAATAGAAGAAGAAGTAGGAAGAGAAATAAACTTCCACTCCTATGTTTCTGGAGTAGCTGGTCCAGATATCGCTGTAATGTTTGCTGAAGAAGGCGTTAACGGAGCTCACCAAGACCCTCAATATAATGTTCTATATAGAGGTATTAATATGGTAAGATCCTTTGTTGATGCTGCAGTTGCTAAGAATGTTATGGCATGGGCAGATATGCTTCAAATAGACGGTGCTCACAACGCTAATGCAACAGCTATGAAGGGCTATAAGGTTATGCCAGAGCTTATGGTTCAACATGCTATTAACTGTAAATTCTCTGAGCTTGTAGGAATGAAACCAGGAAATATTGCACTTTCCACAGTTCCTCCAACTTCAGCACCAGCACCATGTATGAAAATAGATATACCATATGCAGTGGCTCTAAGAGATTTGTTTGATAAATATAGAATGAGAGCTCAAATGAATACTAAGTATATCGAATCCTGTACTAGAGAAGCAACAGTAGGACATACTTTAAATCTTATGATTTCAAAGCTTACTTCCGCAGATATTCAAAGTACAATAACTCCTGATGAAGGAAGAAACGTTCCATGGCATTATAACAATATTCATGCTATAAACACTGCTAAACAAGCATTTATAGGCATGGATGGCTTAATGGAAATGATTGAGCTTAAGAAAGAAGGATATCTACCAGAGAAAGTAAGAGAATTAAAGGAAAGAGCTGTTTTATTCTTAGAAGAAATTATAGAAAACGGCGGATACTTTAAATCAGTACAAGATGGCTTCTTTGTTGACTCAGGAGAATATCCAGAGAGAAACGGAGACGGTATTGCAAGAAAAATAGATGGTGGTATTGGAGCTAATACTGTTGTTGAAAGAGAAGCAGACTATTTTGCGCCAGTTTGTGCTCACTTTGGATACAACAATGTACCAGAGAAATATGAGCATGCTTGTGATGCAGTAGGTGGATGTACATTATGCGATCACAGCAAAATTAAGTATATTGATGAATTAGATGAAAATGATAACGCTCAAAAGAGAATGGAAGCAGTATCAAAGAATGACAACATTGTTCCAGAAGTTGAGTGGAAGAAGGATGGAGTAGTTGCTGTAACACTATTCATACCTGAAAGCGAGCTTGTAGCAGAGGCTGCAGCTATCGAAATGGGTAAGAAGATGAATCTAAGAGACGTAGAAGTTATTCATAAGCAAGTACTTCAAAACAGCGAAGGAACCTTAGTAGAAATTAAAGGTAGAGTTAACTTTGAAATAGAAAGAGCAAACCTAAAGATTCCAGAGCCAAAGAGAAGCATAGCTGATAGTGCTATAAAAGAATTTGTTCAAAACAATCCTATAAAGGTAGTAGCTGCTACAGTAGGAGAAGATGAGCACTCTGTAGGTTTAAGAGAAACTATAGATATTAAACATGGTGGTATCGAAAAATACGGTATCGATTGTGTATATCTAGGAACATCTTGCCCAATAGAGAAGCTAATAGATGCTGCTATTGAGACAAAGGCTCAAGTTATCCTTGCTAGTACAATAATCACTCATAATGATATTCATATCAAGAACATGAGAAAGTTAAATGATTTATGTATTGAAAAAGGAGTTAGAGATAAGCTAATACTAATTTGCGGAGGAACTCAAGTAACTGATGAGATTGCTAAAGCAAATGGTATGGATGCTGGATTCGGTAGAGGATCAAAGGGTTCACATGTTGCTACATTCATTGTAGAAAAAATGAAGGGTGAAGTTTAATTAAAAGCTAAGCCTTAAAGAAATTTATTGGCATACATAGCTCGTCAAAGGGAGGCTTTGAAGGAATTATGTATGCCATAAATATATATAAGAAGATATCTAGTTATGCAGGAATCAATAATTTTAGAGGGTGATGTTAGTCATGATGGTTGATTATGTAATTGCGGAAATTGGAAGTACTACTACGGTAATGACAGCATTTAATATTAATAATGAAAATGGTCTATTTGTGGAAACAGTAGCTCAAGGGAAGGGATATACTTCCGTATTAGATGGGGACGTAACAATTGGCTTAAAGCAAGCCATTGAGGATATAGAGAATCAAATTAAGGATAAATTAGAATGGAACAAAATGCTGGCTACCAGCAGTGCAGCTGGTGGACTTAAAATTACTGTTCATGGGCTAGTTGAGGATATGACAGTAAAAGCAGCAAGAGAAGCAGCACTAGGTGCAGGCGGTATTATTAAAATGGTCACTGCAGGAAAGCTAAGAGCTAGTGACATAAGAAAGATTAGAGAAATTAATCCTAATCTTATAATGATAGCTGGTGGTACTGATTACGGTGAAAGAGATACGGCACTCCATAATGCTGAAATTATAAGCAAGGAGAATTTTAAAAAGCCTATAATATACTGCGGAAATATAGCTAACTGGGAAGACATTAAGGATATATTAAAGGATGAAGAGCTGTATATAGTGGATAATGTATATCCTAAGGTAGACGAATTAAACGTTGAACCAGCAAGAAGGGTAATACAGCAGGCCTTTGAAAATAATATTGTAAAGGCACCAGGGATGAATAAGATAAAACAAATGGTTAATGGTGTTATAATGCCAACTCCTGGAGCAGTTATGGAAAGTACTAAACTATTATATGAGATGCTGGGAGATGTAGTTGTGTTAGATGTTGGTGGAGCAACTACAGATGTCCATTCTGTAACTGAGGGAAGCACAGAGATTCTAGATGTTTTAGTAAGTCCTGAACCAAAGGCTAAAAGAACGGTGGAGGGTGACTTAGGTGTCTACGTTAACAGAGAAAGCGTTTTAAGCTTATTAGACAGTAGAGATTATCAAGGAAGAGATATTGAAGGTATAAGAAACAATATTAAACCAATACCAGAGACAGAAGTAGAAAAGGAATGTAGTGTTATTCTTACTAAAAAGGCGGTAGAGGTTGCTGTTAATAGGCACGTTGGGTATATTAAAAGAACCTATGGAGATTCAAGAAGGTTTTTAGCCTATGGTAAGGATTTATCACAAATTAAGTATATCGTTGGAACAGGCGGTGCATTAACAAGACTGCCTAAGGGAGTAGAAATTCTTGAAAACATACGTTATCTAAAGGATGATTTAACAATGCTGCCAAGAAAGGGAGCAAAGGTGCTTTTAGATAACATGTATATAATGGCCTGTGCAGGAGTTTTGAGCAAGGAAAATAAAGAAGCGGCAGAGGCGCTTTTAAAACAAAGTCTTGGAATATAATTTTAAAATATCTATGTAGTAAATTAGGGGGAGAATTAAATTATGGGGAGAAAGTATCCATGTTTAGAGGTTAATTTAAGAAAAGTGACGCATAACACTGAAGTGATTTCAAACCTTTGCAAACAACAGGAGATAAACATTGCTGGGGTCAGTAAGGTTTATTGCGCAGAAAAGCCAATTGTTGAAGCAATGATAAGGGGTGGAATAGAGTTAATTGCAGACTCAAGAATAGAGAATTTAGTAAAGCTAGAAGAGGTGAATTGTAAGAAGATGCTTCTTAGACTAGCTATGGAAAGTGAAGCAGACCTAGTTGTAAGGTATGCAGATATGAGCTTGAACTCAGAATTAGACACTATTAAAATGCTTTCCAAGGAAGCGGAAGCTCAGAATAAAGAGCATGGTATTATTTTAATGGTGGACCTGGGAGATCTAAGAGAAGGGGTACTAGAAACAGAGGTTATTGGTATTGCTCGAGAAATACTTAAGCTTAAAAATATAAAATTCTGCGGAATAGGAACTAATTTAACCTGTTATGGAGGAGTTATTCCTGATGAAGATAACCTAGGCACCTTGGTTAAAATAAAGGAACAAATTAAAGAGCAGTTAGGTCATGAGCTTGAAATAGTATCTGGTGGAAATTCTAGCTCATTATACCTGGCATTAAAGGGAAGTATGCCAAAAGGCATCAATCAATTAAGAATTGGTGAAGCCATTGTTCTAGGAAGAGAAACAGCCTATGGTGAAGATGTACCTGGATGCTTTAAGGATTGCTTTATTATAAAAGGTGAAATTGTTGAAATAAAATATAAGCCATCTGTTCCAAAGGGTAAAATAGGAATGGATGCCTTTGGAAACACCCCACACTTTGAAGACAGAGGAATTATAAAAAGAGCTATCGTTGCCTTAGGACAACAAGACATTAATTCCGGTGGTTTATCCCCATTCGATAACTGTATAGAAGTATTAGGAGCAAGCAGTGATCATCTTATTTTAGATATTACTAAATGTGAAAGGGAATATAAGGTGGGAGAGGTAGTTGAATTCAATGTTGACTATGGCTGTCTATTAAAATCAATGACATCACCTTATATTAAAAAGGTTTATACTGAATAAGAACTTATTTATAGCAAAATGAACTAGACTTGGTTTGTTTTGCTATTTTATTTGATTATTAGCTGATAAACAGATATTATATATATAGGAATTTTTTATTGTAAAATACTCAGTGTTATAACCGAAAGGAGGAAAAGGAATGTTTGATTGCCATTTACATACAACATTTTCTACAGATTCTAAAATGAAAATAGAGGAAGTAATACAGAGATGTAATTCTCTTAATATAGGTGCAATAATAACTGAACATATGGATTTGAATTTTCCAAGACCTAATGAATTTATATTTGATGCTGAAAAGTATTTAGAAGAGTATGAGCAATATAGAAATGATAAACTGTTATTAGGCTTTGAGATGGGAATGAGGCTTGATTGTATCGGGGAGAATAAAGCTTTAACTGAAAAACACAAATTTGATTATGTTATTGGGTCTGTGCATTTAGTAAATAATAAAGATATTTATGGTGAAGCACTTTATGCTAATAAAAGCAAGAAGGAAGCCTACGAGGAATATTTAAATTGTGTATATGATTGCGTAAAGGAATATGACTTCTTTGATTGCCTTGGACATATAGATTATATTTCAAGATATTCTATCTATGAAGACAGGGAAATATATTATGAGGATTATAGAGAAAAGATAGATAGAGTTTTAAAGACGCTAGTGGAGAAAGAAAAAGCGATAGAGATAAATACTAAAAGATTAAACGATAAGAGGGCTGAAGCAAATCTCCTTAATATTTATAAAAGATATAATGAACTAGGTGGAAAGCTGGCAGTTCTTGGTTCAGATTCTCATGTTGCAAATAACATTGGAAGTAATTTTGATATAGGTAGAGCTATAGCTGAGGCTGCTAACCTTAAATTGGTTTATTTTAAGAATAGAGGAGCTCAGTATATTTAAGGAGGGGGAATAAATGGCTAGTAAAGATGTTAAGAAAAAAGTGTTCATTACAAGAGCTATACCATCAATCGCAGTGGATAAGCTTAAGGAACACTTTCAAGTTGAAGTTAATGAAGAAGATAGAAGCTTAACAAAAAAAGAAATAATTGATAAGTCTAAGGATGCTGATGGAGTATTATGCTTATTAACAGACAATATAGATGAGGAAGTAATTAAAAGCTGTAATAATGTAAAGATTTTTAGCAATTATGCAGTAGGATTTAATAATATTGATGTTAAGGCAGCAAGCAGTAAGGGAATTGTTGTAACGAACACCCCTGGGGTGCTTACAGATACTACCGCTGAGCTTGCATGGGCATTATTATTTAGTGCGGCTAGATGCATAGTTTCTGCTGATAAATACACAAGGGAAGGCAAGTTTAAAGAATGGGCTCCAAAGCTGTATTTAGGACAGGAAATAACAGGAAAGAACTTAGGGATAATAGGAGCTGGTCGAATAGGACAGGCTTTGGGTAATAAGAGTGCTGGCTTTAACATGAAAATATTATATCATAACAGAACTAGGGACTTGAATTTTGAAAAGGAATGTAATGCAGAGTGGGTTACTCTAGAGGAGCTACTAAAGCAGTCAGACTTTGTATCAGTACATGTGCCTTTAACTACTGAAACAAGGCATCTACTAGGTGAGAAGGAATTTAAACAGATGAAAAATACAGCAATTTTAATTAATACTGCTAGAGGACCAGTAATTGATGAAAAAGCTTTGGTTAAGGCACTTAAGGAAGGTGAAATATGGTCTGCAGGTCTTGATGTATATGAGAATGAGCCTAAAATTGAAGAAGAACTAATGAAACTTGATAATGTGGTGCTTCTTCCTCATATTGGCAGTGCAACAGTAGAAACTAGAAATAAAATGGCAGCAATGGCTGCTGAAAATATTATAGAAGTATTACAGGGAAGACCTGCAATAAATCCTGTTAATAATGTAAACCTTGGTGAAAAGAATGGACTATAGCAAGGTTATAAATCAAGTAATTGTTTTATTTTTAATATTACTAGTTGGTTTCTATTGTAGAAAGAAAAATATAATTAACGAAGCTGTAAAGAAGGGATTATCTGAGCTGCTTTTAAAGATTACTCTTCCTTTTATGATAATTTCATCTTTTAATTTAAAGTATTCAAGAGATATGCTTATTAATGGAGGAAAGATTTTATTATATTCAATTATAATTCATTTTTCATTTATCTTTATAAGCAAGATATTTTATTTCAAGTATGAAGAAAAGTCAAAGAATGTATTAAGATTTAGCACTATCTTTTCTAATGTAGGCTTTATGGGATATCCTATTTTAGAAAGCATTTTTGGTAAAATAGGTGTTTTTTACGGTGCAATTTTTAATGTGGGCTTTAATTTGTTTTTATGGACAGCAGGTGTGATGATATTTACTAAAGAGAAGAAATTCTCCAATATTAGAAAAGTAGTTATAAACCCTGCGCTAATCGCAGTTATAGTGGGTATATTAGTTTTCATATCACCAATAAAGCCGCCTTATGCTGTTTATAAGACCTTAGAGGCAGTAGGTTCTATGACAACTCCACTATCTATGATCATTATAGGTGCAATGCTTGCTGAAGCAAATTATAAAGAAACCTTTTCAGGCTTTAATGTTTATTATTGTTCTTTAATAAGACTTTTAGTTATGCCTATTTGTGCTTACATAATACTAAGGTTGATTGGAGCAGAGGGACAGCTTCTTAAGATATCTGTGGTGATAGAAGCTATGCCTGTTGCTGTACTTTCAGGGATTATTGCGGAACAATATAAGGGTGATTCTATTTTAGCCTCTAGATGCATTTTTATGAGTACCCTATTATCTATGTTCACCATACCATTAATAACATTTTTTATTTTATAGAATAAAGAAGTTTATATATAAAGTTAAAATAATGGGAAAAATATAGTTATATAAAATATGTGAAGGAGAAGAAGCATGGATTATAAATTAATTGCAACAAGTACTTTTGGAATTGAAGCAGTAACAGCGAAAGAACTTAAAGATTTAGGATATGAAGATTTAGTTGTGGAAAATGGTAAGGTAACCTTTGAAGGGGATGAGATGGATATAGCTATATGCAATACCTGGCTTAGAACTGCTGACAGAGTTTTAATTAAAATGTCAGAATTTAAAGCTGTAACCTTTGAGGAGCTTTTTCAAGGCACACTAAAGGTTAATTGGGGTGAATTGATACCAGTTGATGGCAAAATGCATGTAACTGGCAAGTCAATTAAATCCACTTTACATAGTGTACCTGACTGCCAATCAATCGTTAAAAAAGCAGTAGTAGAATCTATGAAAAGAACCTATAATCAAGAGAGGTTCTCAGAGGATGGACCAGTATATAAAATTGAAGTGGCAATACTTAAAGATGTAGTTACTTTGACTATAGATACCTCCGGTCCTGGACTGCACAAAAGAGGATATAGAGAAGAAGCAGGCATAGCGCCAATGAAGGAAACTTTAGCTGCAGCTTTGGTACTTATAAGTAAGTGGGAGCCTTCAAGACAATTAGTGGACCTATTCTGTGGATCAGGTACTATTCCTATTGAAGCAGCACTAATAGCAAAGAACATTGCTCCGGGCTTAAGAAGAAAATTCGTCTGCGAGACCTGGCCAACTATGGAAAAGGAAATATGGGAACAGGTTAGAGAGGGTGCAAAGCGTGGTATAAACAATAAAGAATTCCAAATTTTAGCTTCAGATATTGATGGCAGGGTATTTAGAACTGCTAGAGAAAATGCAGCTAAGGCTGGAGTAAGTGAATATATATCCTTTCAAAAAATGCCTATGGAGGAATTTAGCACAAAGAAAAAATATGGCTTTATAATAAGTAATCCTCCTTACGGTGAAAGATTAGGGGAAGCAGAGGATATAGAGAGATTATATAAAAAGCTAGGTGAGTTCTACAATATATTTGATACCTGGAGCTTTTTTGTAATTACCTCTAATGATAAGTTCCAAAATTGCTTTGGTAAAAAAGCAGACAAAAATAGAAAGCTGTACAATGGAAGATTGCTTTGCTATTACTATCAATATATAAGAAATGTACCTAAAGAAAAGGTAATAAAAGAGTAAAAAAAGTATGCTAAGTCATTTTGAACTGCTACCTGTCAATTAAATAGGTAGCAGTTCAATTTTAACATACTTTTTTAAATTAATTATTAATGAAGAATATAAGAAGTTAGTGAAGCAACTGAGCTTGTATTATGGCAATTATCTAAGTTTATGAATATATAATTTCTGAAAGATAACCGCCCTCTCCATTAGCTAATGAGAGCAACTTGATGTATGAATCCTGCTCTTCAAGTTTTCCTTCCGGATTTTCAAGCCAAAATTCAAGAAATCGCTGGCGATATAGAAAAGCATATCCTAATATTAAATCAGTGCTATCTGATTTTGTTAGCATAGGCTTTAATAATTTAATGACATCATTTTTATATTGCTGATATTCCTGAATGTTACAATCGATCATAAAATCGCCTTCATCCCAGAAAAGCGCCAGATTAACAACACATTGTAAATCAAGTTCAGGAGCAGCAATCACAGAATGTTCAAAGTCCATTAGTGATACGATTTTGCCATCAGACCATAACAGGTTATCTGTAGTTATATCACCATGATTCAATACAGCCGTCGCTGAATTATGCTTCTCCCAAAAACGTTCTAAAATACCATAAAGAGTATCTATTTGATCAGCAGAAAAAATTCTTTGTTCCTTATATCTTTCCAAACATGAATATGTTTCTTCAGCATTAAAAGAAGTATACCAAGCCCTCTTATTGGACAAATTCTCGATTTTGCTGATATCTACTTTATGTACTTGAGCCATTATGCTTAAAATCTGTCTAATTGCCTCAGTTCGTTCCTTCCAAGTTAGATTACTCCAAACTTCACTTAAATTTTTCCCATATATTCGTTTAGAAAGACTCCATTCATATCCATCCATAACACCTACTTCAATATTAACAGGATATCCAACTGCCCTAGGGAAATATTCTGATAATCCTACTTCACGCCTGATTCTATCGCTGTCTTTTTTAAATGATAAACGTAATGCTAAATCTCCGTTAAGCCAAACTGCATTTGTCCAACCTCCTGCACGTGTTGCAGTTTTGAAATCCAAACCATAGTTACTAAAAATTTTTACGGCGATTCTTTCCTGTTCCTTCATAAGTTACCTCCAATAAACTTTGTTTTTTTAAAAGATAATATAAATAAACTTTAATTCACAGTTTTATACCACTGCCAGGTTATATATTTCTTTATGAATTGCATGTTCCTTATTATTTTAATACTCAGATATATTTACCTGAAAGATAATAATCACTTCTGTATAGTTTTTTACACAAAAACTATCTCCAATTATAAATATAGTAATGATTAAAATAAAAAGAGTGCAAAAATTTGTGTAAATTTGCACTGAAAGGTTATTGTAAATGAACACTTATTTCATGGTTGTTTTCGTGGCTACTGCTTTTCCATCTACACTTTGAATATCGCCAATATTATCTTTCTTTGAAAGTTTGTAATTGCTGCGGTCTAAGTCATCTGAAAATGAAAGCTTTGCAGTATTAATTTTAAAGCTTTTATCTGATAATTTTTCAAGCATTATATCATCATTTTCTTGAACGAAGTTTAGCCATTCCTCTTTTTCATTAGTAAAGTTGAATATGCCTATATGAGAGCGATGTAACCCTGAACCAAAGGAGAAGGTATATATTAGATCCTTTTTACCATTTTCATCAAAATCGCAGGTTGATAAATTAACTATGCCAGCTCCACCAAAACCAAAACCAATAGGGAAGATCTTTCCTTTATTGATCACATAGGTTTCTAAGGTATAGTTAACCTTAAATATTTGGCAGTGAAGTTCCTCTTTAACTTCTTTTGGAGTTATGTCATGTATTGTGTAATATTTAAGCTGATCTTCTTTTGAAATTAAGGTTTTATCATTTTCAGGCGAGGTTTCTAAAGAAATATTGTTTGCTTTTAGATATTCAGAGAACAAATTTTTAAAGTCTTCAACAGAATAATGATCTTTTTGCTTTTTTAATGGTATTTGATAACTTTTTCCTCCGGCAATACTTACATATGGGGGATTTGCTGCCTTTGGTTTTTTAGTAATACCACAAGATGTAATGGAGAGTACAATACTAAAAGCCAATAGAGAGATTATTAATCTTTTCACCTTTAATCACCTTCCTTAGGTAAAATTTTCTTTCTTTATATGACATACCTTGATGCTTTCTTCTCTTAACAGTACAAATTCATTATACATATTTTACCACGAAGTTATCAATTGTATTTAAAAATTTTCAGGAATTCTTCATTATCAGCATTCTAATCCTCATCATAGGTAATGAATATTAAACAGCACCCTGTTTCTAGGGTGTTTTTTATTACTCTATCTTCATAAAAAGTACACAAGAAAGTGATAAACTCTAAGAAGTTCTTTTTATATTGAAACTTACATAGAGTTTGGCAAGGAGTGACGAGGATGAAAAATAGAAACAAGTATTTATGTTTAATAATAATTTTGATTTTTACTATAGGAAGTACAGTAATAGCAGAGCCTCTAAATAATCAACTGCAAAGAGATAAAAGTTCATTAGCAGAGGTAAAAGATAAAAGGCAGGAATTAGAGCTTAAAATTGAACATTTTGATGTTCAAATTGAGGAAACTATGAGGAAAGTTGATAAGAACAAGAAAGAAATCGCAGTCATACAAAAGGACATAGAAAAAACTACAAGTGACTTAGTAAATAACGAAAAAGATATTAAAGAAAAACAAGAGTTATTCAATGAAAGGATGAAGGTATTATATATAAATGGAACAGAAAGCTATTTTGACATATTGGTAAATGCAGATGGATTAAATGATTTTATTTCTAAGGCAATAGCACTAAAAAAAATTGCTGAGTATGATAAAAATATCTCAGCACAGCTCCGAGCGAGTAAGGAAAAACTACAAGCTGAAAAAGATAAATTGGAAAAAAGAAAAGAAACAATTTTCAAGCTTTCAAAGGAAAACGAGGAAGAATTAGTGTTGCTTAAGGAAAATAAAAAGCAGCAAGAAACACTATTGGTACAAGCAAAAGGACAAGAAAAAGTATTAGCTTCAAACATAAAACAAACTCAAGATCAAATAAATGCATTGTTAGATAAAGTAAATAAACCAAACCCAGTAATCAACCCACCATCTTTAGTAGGAGGTAATTATTCTAATAATGATGTAATTGCTTATGCCACTCAGTTCTTAGGAATTCCTTATCTATGGGGGGGGACTAGTCCAAGAACAGGCTTTGACTGTTCAGGCTTTACTCAATATGTATATGCTCATTTTGGTATATCTTTAGGAAGGACAACCTATGATCAAATTAATAATGGCTCATCTATATCTAAATCAGAATTGAAACCAGGGGACTTAGTGTTTTTCGGAACAATTAATAATCCTCATCACATGGGAATATACATGGGAGATAATTACTATATTCATGCACCAAGAACTGGGGATGTAGTTAAAATTTCTCCAATGACTAGAAGTGACTTCATTAAAGGAGTTAGAGTTAGATAAATATTTGATTTAATAAAAAAATAGCTATTATTCCTGTGGGAAATGAGATAATAATGCAGTATTGAGTAAAGAGGAAAGAGTTTAGGTACTCTTCATAATATCTACACACTTTTATTGTAAAAGTAATATAGCTTTACTTTTATATTTAAAAGGAGATTGATATTATGAAGGAACTTTTTTCTATTGGACCAATTCATATATATTTTTTTGGTGTAATGATAGCACTGGGAATAATTGCTGCTTCTCTAGTTGCTTTCAAGGAGGCAGAAAGGCAGAGGGTAAGTGAAGATTTAGTTCTTAATTTAATAATAATAACAGTGCTTTCAGGAATAGCAGGAGCTAGAATATTTTATATACTTTTTTATAATCCAAGCTATTATTTTAATGATCCCTTGGAGGTTTTTCATATTACAGAGGGAGGATTATCTATCCACGGAGGAATAATCACAGCTATGGCAGTAGGTTTTATTTATTCAAAGATAAAAAAAGAATCCTTTTTTAAGCTTGCGGATATAACAGTGATCTCTGTAGCTTTGGCACAAGGGATAGGAAGAGTAGGCTGTGATGTTTTTGGGAAACCAATGGCTAAGGTTATGCCTTGGGGAATTAATGTTGGTTATGAAATTCTTCATCCAGTTCAGGTCTACGAATTTCTATTAGATTATATTTTGTTTTTCATACTTTGGAGAAAAAAAGAAAAGAAAAAGTATGAAGGACAGTTGTTTATAGTATATTTTATAGGTTTTTCTATAATTAGAGGTATAGTTGAATTCTTCAGAATTAATCCCTTAGTATGGGGTCCTTTCTCAGTATCCCATTTGTTAAGTTTAATATTTATTGTTTTAGGATTAATTATATATGCTTTAATTAATAGAAGGTATGATAAAGCTTTTACAGGCAATGTTAAAAAGTCCAGCTTGTTGAAGCAGTTGATTTCTTTCATTCTCTTAACAGCAATTTCCTTAAACATATTTTATTATGTTCAAGGTTGATGGAATAAATTTGCACAAGATTTTTTAGAAATCTTCATAAAATCTTCATAAGTTAATGTTAAATTAATATCATAGAAAATACTCAGAATTGAAAATTGAATGCTTTGATAAGAAATAGTAGCATAATGTAAACTAACAGAGAGAAATCCCCATTGGCTGAAATGGATTTTAAGTGTAAGTTATGTGAATGCATCTTTGAGCACTGCTTCGAAATAAAGTAGATGGCAGCAGGTACGCCTGTTATAGCGTTAAGGTATGTATGTACCTAATTAAACGAGATATCACTATATATTTATATAAGTGATAATTAGAGTGGAACCGCGGAAGTTAGCTTCTGCCTCTAAATTACTAGAGGCAGGAGTTTTTTTGTTTCTCAAAATCCGGAGTTTGAGAAATTGGAAGATTTATTAACTGTTACTTAGTAAAACACAAGAATATTAGACTTAATGCAATATAACAAAATTAGGAGGAATTAATTATGATTAAAAATAAAAAATTAGTAGGAATAGTAGCATCAGCATTAATAGTTGTAGGAGTGATAAGTGGGTGTGGCTCAAAAACATCTGATAAGGCTGCATCAAATGAAGCTGCAAAGGTTATTAGAATTGGAACCTCAGGAGGTTACTATCCTTACACTTTCATGAATAAAGAAAATAAACTTGATGGTTTTGAGATAGATGTATGGAATGAGATTGGAAAGAGAACAGGCTATAAGCCAGAGTTCGTTACTGCTTCCTTTAGCGGGCTATTTGGAATGCTAGATATAGGGAAAATAGATACCATTGCAAACGAAATTACAATTACAGCTAAGAGAAAAAATAAATATTTGTTTGCAAATCCTTATGTTTACTCAGGAGCACAGCTTGTAGTTAAAAAGGATAATAACACAATTGAAAAGCTTGAAGATTTAAAAGGTAAAAAAATAGGAGTTAGCTTAGGTAGTAACTATGAGCAAATAATTAGGGACTTTGATAAGAATAAAGAAATAACTGTGGTAACCTATGAGGATGATGGGGGCATGAGACAGGATTTAGTACTAGGAAGAATAGATGCTTTAATGGATGATAAGGTATCTGCTATTGCAGTGGTTGAAGAAAATAAAATACCTGTAAAGCTCGCAGGAAAGGACGTAGAACCATTAGAAAATGCTTTCCCATTTACAAATAATGAAGAAAATAAGGGTGTCGTTGAAAAGGTGAATAAAGCTATTGCTGATATGAAGGCAGATGGAACCTTGGAAAAAATATCTACAAAGTGGGTTAAAATTGATATATCTAAAAAATAATCTTAGGTGGTAATGAAGGTGAAGACAAATTTTGATTTAAACTATTTTATTGAAATAGTACCAGCATTAATAAAATACATTAACATAACGTTGAGTTTATCAGTGATATCAATGTTTTTAGGATTAGGTTTAGCATTGATGCTGCAAGTAATTAGAATGTATAAGATAAAGGGATTAAATTCCTTGGCTAAAATATATATATCCTTTTTTAGAGGAACACCATTATTAGTACAGCTATTTCTACTATACTATGGACTTCCTCAGGTAATACCAACCTTTAAGACTATGGATGCTTACAGTGCTGCAATTTTAGGTTTAAGTCTAAATTCTTCTGCCTATATGGCAGAAGTCTTTAGGGCAGCAGTAAGCTCTATAGATAAAGGTCAGATGGAAGCAGCTCTTTCAGTAGGTATGACACACTGGCAAGGGATGAAGAGAATAGTAATGCCTCAAGCTTTAAGGGTTGCAGTACCTTCTCTAGGTAATGTTTTTATAGATTTAATAAAGGGTTCATCCTTAGCTTTTACCTTAGGATTGGTTGAAATACTGGCTCAGGCAAAAATATCTGCTGCAGCAAGCTATAAATTCTTTGAAAGCTATTTAGCTGTAGCCGTAATATATTGGATCATTATTGTAGTTTTTAATTATCTTCAAAGTATATTAGAAAATAAAATGAATACAGTATATTAGGATGTGAGCAAATGATTAAAATAGAGGGTCTAAGTAAGAGTTTTAAAAGTTTACAGGTGTTAAAGGGCATAGATTTAAAAGTTAATAAAGGGGAGATTGTAGCAATTATAGGGCCTTCAGGTTCAGGGAAATCTACTTTTTTAAGATGTATAAATTATTTGGAAAAACTTGAATATGGTACCATTCAAGTGGGCGAGGTTTTCATAGATGCAGCTGAAGTTAATAATAAGGAAATATTAAAGTTAAGACAGCAGTGTGCTATGGTATTTCAAAACTATAATCTATTTAAGAACAAAACTGCCCTAGGGAATATTACAGAAGGGCTAATAGTAACAAAAAAAATTAAGAAAAAAGAAGCGAAAGAAAAGTCAGAAGAATTACTAAAATTAGTAGGACTATATGAAAAGAGAGATAAATATCCAGTAACATTATCAGGAGGTCAGCAGCAAAGAGTTAGCATCGCTAGGGCAATGGCTTTAAATCCAAAGGTTATCCTTTTTGATGAACCTACTTCTGCATTGGATCCAGAATTAGTTCAAGAAGTACTTAATGCAATAAAGGCTTTAGCAGAAAGACATATGACTATGATTATAGTTACCCATGAAATGACTTTTGCAAGGGAAGTAGCTGATAGGGTGGTTTTTATGGATGGAGGAGTAATTGTAGAACAAGGATCCCCAGAGGAGATTTTCGATAATCCTAAAGATGAAAGAACTAGGAAATTTCTTAGTTTCTTTTCTAGTATTTAGTTGAATTAAAAAAATATTAAGGGGGAAAAATATTATGAACATTATTGAAAAGCTTGAATTAGAACACAGCCTTAAGAAAGAAGAATTAGTAGAAATCCTTAAAATAATGAGTACAATGATGAACTGATAAAGCAACTGATAGAGTAAGGAAAAATTATGTTGGAGATGAAGTGCAAAGGCACAGGAAGCTTAATAGGACTTCCAGGACAGACAATTGAATCAATATCTGAGGATCTTTTATTCTTTAAAGAAATTGATACAGATATGATAGGTTTAGGTCTCTTTATACCTAATGAAGATACTCCTTTGAAGGATGAAGAGGGAGGAGCCTTTGAATTAAGTTTAAAGGTAAGAGCACTTGCAAGGCTTTTAATGCCAGATATAAATATACCAGCTACAACAGCTATGGAAACCTTGAACAAACAGGGAAGAATGATAGCATTGCAAAGTGTAGCAAATGTGGTAATGCCAAATGTAACTGAAGGAGAATACAGAAAGCTCTATGCATTATACCCAGGAAAGGTATGCATAAATGATACTCCAGCTCACTGTAGAGGATGTATAAATGGGAAGATAACTAGTATAGGAAGACATGTTTCAGAGGAGTATGGGTTTAGAAGAAAGAAAAATGAGATGTAAAAATAAACCACTAGAACTACTATGAATTTTAGTGGTTATGGTTTTCACAGAAAGGAAGAGTATAATGTTACAACATTCATTATCTAGAACAGAACTATTGATAGGAAAAGAAGCTTTAGAAGCATTAGGCAATAAAAAGGTTGTTGTATTTGGTATTGGAGGAGTTGGAAGCTTTGCAGTTGAAGCTTTAGCAAGAAGTGGAGTTGGAAAGCTTGTATTAGTTGATGATGATACAATATGTCTCACAAATTTAAATAGACAAATACATGCTACCTATAAAAGCATAAGCAAGGTAAAGGTAGAGTCTATGAAGGAAAGAATAGAAGAAATAAATAGAAAATGCCAGGTTATAACTATTCAAACTTTTGTAACACCAGAAAATATAGGTGACATTATAACACCAGATGTAGATTATGTTATAGATGCTATAGATACAGTTTCGTCAAAGATTGGTCTTGCAGTATGGTGTGAAAACAACGGGATTAATCTAATTAGCTCTATGGGTACAGGAAATAAACTTGATCCTACACAGTTTAGAGTTACTGACATATCTAAAACAAAGGTGTGTCCTTTAGCGAAGGTTATGAGATATGAGCTTAAAAAGAGAGGAGTAAAGAAGCTTAAGGTTGTTTACTCAGAGGAATTACCAAGAAAGCCGAAAAACGAAGATGTGGTAACCTGTAAAGATGGTTGTGTTTGTACAGGGGAATCTAGTAAAAAATGTGCTGCCAAAAGACAAATACCAGGAAGTATCGCTTTTGTTCCTCCAGTAGCAGGAATGATATTAGCAGGAGAAGTTGTAAAGGACCTTATAAAAGAATATTTATAAAGCTTATAAAATTTATAATTTTAAAAGGGCTATCTCATAATAAAAAGTGAGCTGTTTCACATTAAAATGGGAGATAGCTCATTTTTTTAAAAAGAAATAATCAAGACAGAATTTTAATGAATATAGAAATTCTAAAGGATACATAATAAGTAGGAATACAAAATAAAAGGAGGTAAGGTAATATGGATAATCATGTAAAATGTATGTGTGAAGAATGTAAATACAATGAACAATACGAGTGTCATGCTAAGAATATTGAAGTTAAATCCAATGGAGACAACAGAGTGGAGTCATCAGCAGGTACTTGCTGTGATACTTTTGTATCAAAAAATGATGTTAGTCTTTTAAATAAAGGCTATGTTTAAGAATAGTATTGATATTGTAGTATTATTTAAGGAACTCTTTTGGAGTTCCTTTAGTTCATGTATTAAGAATGTTTTGCATATGAAATCATATATGATTTTTTATTACTTTTACTAAAAAGTCCTGTTTAAATAATCAATTGATAAAAAACTAATACACAATATTTTACAATTATTCACTTACTTTATTATACAGAATTATAATTTTACAGTCAAAGTGAATATTTCAATTATTTTGAAAATTATATTGACAAAATAAAGCCAGGTGTATAGAATATATATTAAAGTATGCATACTATATATAATATTTTATAAAGGCGTTGAAGAGAAAGAGTAAAATTAGTGTAGTTTATCAGAGAGTTTCCGGTTGGTGAGAGGAGCAAAATGAACTAATTTGAATACATCTCCGAGCTGAACCCCGAAAGTAGTAATTAGTAGGCGGTTTCCCTGATTGCATAGGTTATAATGCAGGGTATTACTAGATGTTAATTATATTCATCTACGATACTTTCAGAGGTTGTTATTGTGAGATAGCAATGAAAAAAGGTGGTAACACGTGGCTTTAAGCTTTCGTCCTTATATTTAGGACGAGGGCTTTTTTTATTTCCGTATCTTCGAAAAATCTTTAAATATGCTGGTTTTTTATTGAAGATACCTTGAAAAAATTATAATAAGAGGTGAAGGATTATGGTAACTAATTTATTTGAAACATTAAAGGAAAGAGGGTACATCTACCAAGCTACCCATGAGGATAAAATCAGAGAAGCTTTAAATGGTGAACCAATAACTTTCTACTTAGGAATAGATCCAACTGCTGACAGTTTGCATATAGGGCATTTCTTTGCTCTAATGATGTTTAGATACCTTCAGGATGGAGGTCATAAAGGAATACTAGTAGTTGGAGGTGCCACTGCACTTGTGGGAGACCCAAGCGGCAAAAGTGACATGAGAAAAATGCTTACAAAAGAAGAAGTGCAGCATAATGTGGAAGAGGTAAAAGCCTTAGCTAAAAGATTTATAAAAACTGATGGGGATAACCCTGCCATTATTCTTGACAATTCAGAATGGATGAAGGGGTATGACTTTGTTGATTTTATGAGAGAAATAGGTATTCATTTTAATGTGAATAAAATGCTTGCATCTGACATCTATGCCAACAGGCTTAAAGAAGGTGGATTAACCTTTTTAGAGATGGGATACATGCTTATGCAGTCCTTTGACTTTGTGTTTTTAAATAAAAACTACGGCTGCAAGCTGCAAATTGGCGGCAGTGACCAGTGGGGAAATATTGTTGGGGGAGTTAATTTATTAAGAAAGATTAATTTCCAAAATGATGATGAAGTAGATAAAATATTTGGCCTTACTTGCCCACTTCTAATGACAAAGGAAGGCAAGAAGATGGGTAAAACTGAGAGTGGAACACTATGGGTTGCAAGAGAAAAGACTACAGTATTCGATTTCTTTCAATACTTCTACAATGTAAAGGATGAAGATACGGAAACTTTATTAAGGTTATTCACTAGAGTACCTCTTGAGGAAATAATCACTTTATGCAGACAAGATATTATTTCTGCTAAAAGATTAATGGCATACGAAATTACTAAGCTTGTTCATGGAGAAGAGGAAGCAGATAAAGCTAGGGAGGCAGCAGTGGCACTATTTAGTAACAACTCTGCATCAGAGAACATGCCAAAGGTTGAATTAGGTAGGAATTTGATAGGAGAGGGGATTAATATAGTTGACCTTCTTATAATAACGAATTTCATTAGTTCTAAATCTGAAGCTAAGAGACTTATTCTCCAAGGTGGAATTTCCTTGAACAATGAAAAAGTAGAAAATGATAAAGAGCTGGTAACAGAGGATAAGTTGGAAGAAAACTTTGTTATTTTAAAGCGTGGTAAGAAGAATTACTTAAAGGTAATATTCTTATAAAACCACTATGTTAATAAATTTAACCCCTTGTGGAACTACTAGAATATGGGAAAGTGGCTTAATATTAAAGTAAAGATAGTTAGAAAGGGGGAGATTTTAATGAAGAAGAAAGTAGCAGTTCTATTTGGGGGGCAGTCAACTGAACATGAGGTATCAAGGGTGTCAGCTGCCTCAGTTTTAAGAAATATGGATACTGCTAAATATGATATTTACCCAATAGGAATAACAAAGGATGGAAAGTGGTTTGAATATATCGGAGACTATGATTTCATAGAAAATGGTCAATGGGAAAGAGATGAAGTTCATAAGAAGCCAGATGGGCAGAATAAATTATTTAATAAAGAAGTAGATGTGGTTTTTCCTGTGCTTCATGGATTATTTGGTGAGGATGGCACTATTCAAGGAATGTGCAGGCTTATAAATATTCCTTGCACAGGACCTGGAGTTCTAGCTTCAGCAGTTTGCATGGATAAAGTCTATACCAAGTATTTACTGGAAAACTTTAATATTAGTCAAGCAGATTATGTTGTTATTAATAAACATGAATACCAAGGGAAAATGGGGTATTTTACAGATACAATCGAGGAAAAACTTAAATATCCTGTATTTGTAAAGCCTTCAAATAGTGGTTCATCTGTTGGAATAACAAAAGCCCATAACAGGGAAGAGTTTTTAACAGGAGTAGCTACAGCTTTAAATTATGATAGAAAAGTTTTAGTTGAAAAAACAATAAATGCCAGAGAAATTGAGGTAGCGGTGTTAGGTAATGATAATCCAGTAGCTGCAATTCCCGGTGAAATAATACCGGGAAAGGAATTCTATGATTATGAAGCTAAGTATGAGAGTGAGATCTCGAAGCTGAAAATACCAGCTAATTTCAACGATGAAAAATTGGAGGAAATCAAAAACTTAGCGGTTTCTATATTTAAGATTTTAGATTGCTCCGGGATGGCAAGGGTAGACTTTTTAGTAGATAGGGATACTGAAGCGGTTTATTTAAATGAAGTTAACACCATTCCTGGCTTTACTAAAATAAGCATGTTTCCTAAGCTTTGGGAGGCATCAGGAAAGAAATATTCAGATTTGATTGATGACCTTATAAATTTAGCAATTGAAAGAAGTTAAAAATGAGGACTCTTTAATAAGCAAAAAAAGACCTTTAACATATTTGTGTTAAAGGTCTTTTTGGATAAAATTTGTTTGCAAATTATGTAAAAATAATTAATTTATGGTATAATATTTTAAATTGATATTTATATTGGAGGAACAAAATGGACAAGATTCAATTGTTAAATAAAATGATAAGTTTAAACCAAGAGGATGGAAATGCTTGGTACTTGCTTGGACTAGAATATGTTCATGATAACAATATAAGTGAAGCATTAAAGGCATTTTCAGAGGCACTAAAATTTTGTGATGACAGTATTAAGAAGGAGATAATAACCTCGCTAGCAAGTCTATCAGCCACATCTGATGTAAATAAATCTAGAAACACTTATGAAGAGGTTAGAACAAATACTGAGCATGGCATTGAAGCACCAAAGAATGAAATTGAATTAGATAATTTAGAGGAGACTGATTTAAAGGAATCGGAAAGCATCAAGGTTATTCCTTTAAGGGTAATAGAAGGACAGCGAAGCAGTAAAATTCCACTAGAGGGAGATACAAGAACAGCTATTACCTTTGAGGATGTAGGTGGATTGGATGAATTAAAAGAAAATATTAAAATGAAAATCATAAAACCATTTTCTAATCCAGGAATTTTTGAAAAATTCAAGAAGAAGTCTGGTGGTGGAATTCTTCTCTTTGGACCTCCTGGTTGTGGAAAAACCTTTATTGCAAAGGCAACTGCTGGAGAATGCAGAGCTAAATTTATTCCTGTACATATAACAGATATACTAGATCCGTATTTAGGTGTAAGTTCCCAAAATATAAAAGATATTTTTACTAAGGCTAGAGCCAGTAGACCCTCTATACTTTTTTTTGATGAGATTGATACCATTGGTTTTAATAGAGCAAAGCTTTCTAGTGAACATATGAGGCCTGTTATTGATCAACTGCTTACAGAGATAGAAGGAATCGAAGGTAACACTGAAAAGCTCCTTCTTATGGGTGCTACCAATATGCCCTGGGATGTTGACCCTGCCCTAAGAAGACCAGGACGATTTGATAAGTTGATTTTTGTAATGCCGCCAGATGTGAGGGCAAGAAAAGAGATATTTATTTTGAAAATGAAAGGCAGGCCCACCGAAAAAATTGATTACATGGAGCTTGCTAAAAGAACTGAATTATATTCTGGTGCTGATATTGAAAATGTAGTTGAGTTGGCAGCTGAAAATGTAATTGAATCAATAATGAGGACTGGAGTTGAAAGGGAAATAGCCATGAAGGATTTGCTGTTGGCTATTGAAAGTACAAAACCTACAACTATAGAGTGGTTAAAGACTATAGAAATCTATATAAAGTATGGAAATAACAAAGGTTTGTTTAGAGATGTTGAAGTGTATCTTAAAAAATACAAAGCTTATCTAGGAGGGCATTAGCAGTGGACTATGGAATAAATGATGAACCCCGAAGAATTAGAAATCAAGTGCAGCATTTTATAAGAATAGGCCGTTATGAAAAAGCAAAAATAATTTCTTCAGAGTTAATATCAAAATATCCTGAATACCCATATGCTTATTACGATATGGCAGTTTGTGAGTATTACTTAGAACGAATCGATAATTCCATTGAACTTTGCTATAAGGCATTAGAGCTTGGCATGAGACCAGTTTCAGTGAGTATCATGTTAATGTTATATTATAACGAAAAAGGTGATTTTATCAATGTAGATAGGCAGCATGATTTGCTTAAAACCTTAGACCCCAATAATAACGATGCACTTGCCTTCTATGGATATTCCTTATGGAAACGAGGTAAACACAAGGAAGGAATTATTATGTTGGAAGAGGCGTTTGCTAATGATGCTATGAATCCACATATAATCGGATTTTTATTTGCTGCCACCAAAAAGAGCAGAGATAACAAGCAAAAGGAACAACTGTTAAATATTTATATGAGTTCAAGTGCTTCAGAGAAGAAAAAGCTTATTTTTGCAGGAAAATATTATATACATATGAAAAAATGGAAGGAAGCAAAACGGTGTTTTTCAGGAGCAATAGGAATTGATCCAATGAATTCAGAAGCATTAGATTATATGAAAATCATTGAATTAAAAGATAATTTGCCAAAGCTTATGGTGGTTGCTATCGGCTGGACGACAGCAGTTTACTTTCTTAGATTTGATAATCATCAAATATTAACCTATGGGTATTTTATACCATCCATATTGATGGTTTCTCTTGTTCTTGCAGTAATATATAAGCTAAGAAGACTATAGGTGCCTGCCCTATTCGGTATTTCAACAGTAATCTAAGTATTACTTCTCAAGATTATTATAAATTCTACGATAATAAAGATTAGAGTAAAATATATAATAAAGTGGGGGAGTATAATGGAATTTACAAATATGGGTGGATATAAGAAAATAAATAAATATATAACTATATGCTTATTTATTGCGTCAATAAGTACAATTTTTATGCAAAAGGATAAAGCATTAATGCTGCCTTATTTAATTGGAGGATTATCTGTTACAGTAATAAGTGGTTCTACCTTGTTTAATGATAAGCTAGATAAATATAGTCCATATATTATGCCAGTAGCACTTGAGTTATATGCATTATTTATGATGTATATGGTAGGTTATTCAGTTATTATGCTTTTAGCTTTTTTTGTGGCAATAAATATAGCTACCATTTATCATAAACCTATAAATGTAATAGTTACAACAGTCTTAGGCGTTATAATTCATCTTAGTATTTTTTTATTTTTCTTTGATAGGTTTTTTGCAGTAAGCAGCTGGTATGCTCAAATAGGGTTACCACATGTATGCTTTAATGTTTCGGCATTAACATTATGTGGAGCCTTTGCCTATCTTCAAGCTAAAGTGGGTAGTAATCATTTGACGCAGGCAGTAAAGAAAGCTGAAGAGGCCCAAATTGCAGAGAAAAAGATAAATAATAATTTTGAAGCTATAAAAGGAACATCTAATACAATAAAAGAATCCATAAGCGATTTAGAGTGCAAATCAAATAATTTAAAAGAAATAATAGAGTATGTATCAGAAAGTTTATTAGAGATCTCTTCAGGAGTAAGAGAGCAAACAGAGGATGTGAATAACTCTGTAGAAATATTCAATGGGTTAGTTGAAAAATCAGAGGGGGTTTCTATGCAAACTACCAAGGTTGATCAAGTTGCTGAGAATACTAAGGAGATTTCAGAGTATGTAAATGATAAAATAAAGCTTATGGGCAATAGAATTGGTGAAATTGAGCTGGTGGTTAAGGATATTTATGATGAAATAAATGTAGTGGAAAACAATAGTGAAGAGATTACGAAGATTATTGAAATGTTAAAACAAATTGTTTCACAAACAGAGCTTTTGAGTTTGAATGCCTCAATTGAAGCGGCTAGAGCTGGAGAGCATGGTAAGGGGTTTGCGGTAGTTGCTGCAGAGGTGAGAAAGCTGGCACAAACTTCAAATACTTATGAACAGCAAATTGAAAATATAATTAAGGAAATGAAGAAAAGTATAGATATAACAAAACAAAAGGCCAATAATGGTGTTAAAGTTACTCAAAATGGAGTTCAATTAACTCATGAATCCATTGAGGCAGTTGGTAAAGTATTATCAGCTGTAATGTCTATTAAATCAGAAATTGTGGAAATAGATAAAGTAATGAATGAGTTTTCTGCTGAGGTTAAAAGTATTTATGACTCGTTTGCTAATATAGCAGCAGTATCTGAAGAAACATCAGCTTCAGTTGAAAATATAGCAGAGCGTTCAAAGATGCAGCATAATTCTATTATTGAATCAGAAAATTTATTAGGTGAAATCGTACAAAGCGTAAATGAACTTCATGATGAGCTAAATATATAACATTAAAACTCCAAGGCAATTTATATGCTTTGGAGTTTTATTATTTATCTAATCTCAGGAAGCATGTACCCATAACCCTCCCCCTAAAACCTAAGAGGCAGGCACTTTTGAGAAATCTATATATTTACTGGAAGGAATTAATTAAAACTGGAAAAAATAAAATAATTGCTGTAAATAAGAGTCGAAATAAGGAGATACAACACGAATGGTACCGCAATAACACGAACGCTTCTCTAGGTTTTGGCAGCTTTAAAAAGAGGAGAATTATATGTAGTATAGAATATTATATATATCATATGGTCTATAATATATGATGTGGCAATTTGAATGAAAATATGATACAATTTTTACAACAATATACAATTGGACATATTTCATTATAATAGTTAAAAAAATTATCACATGAAGGAGAGGTAAATTACAATGGCAGTTAGCTTACAAAAAGGTCAAAAGGTAGATTTAACAAAAACAAATCCAGGTCTTAAGAAGGTTATAGTTGGATTAGGATGGGATACAAACAAATATGATGGAGGCCATGACTTTGACTTAGATGCAGCAGCATTCTGTCTTGGAGAAAATGGAAAAGTTACAGCAGACACAGATTTTGTGTTCTATAATAACGCTAAGCATCCATCAGAATCAATAATACATTTAGGCGATAACCTAACTGGTGCTGGAGATGGGGATGATGAGCAAGTAAAAATCGTTATTGATTCTGTACCAGCAAATATACATAAAATTGATTTCACTGTAACTATCCATGATGCAGAAGCAAGAAAACAAAACTTTGGTCAAGTTTCAAATGCATTCATAAGAATTTATGATGAAGAAACAGGAAAAGAGTTAATAAGATACGATCTTGGTGAGGACTTCAGCATTGAAACTGCTGTAATAGTTGGTGAGTTATACAGAAACGGAGCAGAGTGGAAATTCAATGCTATCGGCAGTGGATTCCAAGGTGGATTAGGTGCTCTTTGCAATAACTTTGGAATTAATGTATAAAATTTAAAACAAAATAAATCAGCTTTTAACAAGGATATTTATAATATCCTTGTTTTATGAAGAAGTAAATTACTATAGGAAAGAGAGTGGTAGTTATGGCAATTAGTTTACAAAAGGGACAAAAGGTTGATTTAACAAAGGGAAATCCTAGTCTTATAAAGGTTGGAGTAGGACTTGGTTGGGATACTAACAGATATGATGGTACGGCTTCATTTGACTTAGATGCTGCTGCATTTTTACTTAGCGAAAATGGAAAAGTATTAAGTGATTATGATTTCGTATTCTATAATAACTTAAAGCACAGCTCAGGCGCTGTTGAACATATGGGTGATAACCTTACTGGAGATGGAGATGGAGATGACGAGCAAGTTAAAATAGATTTATCTATGATTCCATCAAATATCAGCAAGATAGCATTTACAGTTACAATTCATGATGCTGAAGCTAGAAAGCAAAATTTTGGACAAGTTTCTAATGCATTTATAAGATTGTTCAGAGAAGAAACTGGTGAAGAGATAATAAGATATGACCTTGGTGAAGACTTTAGTGTTGAAACTGCTGTAGTTGTTGGCGAGCTTTATAGATATGGCGCTGAATGGAAGTTCAATGCTATAGGAAGCGGCTTCAAGGGTGGTTTAAGAGCACTATGCCTAAACTTTGGTATCAATGTTTAAATAAAAATTCTTAAAATAGATGGAGGATAAAAATGGGAGTTAATTTGCAAAAAGGACAAAGAGTAGATCTTGCAAAAAGTGGAGATAGTCTATCTAAAGTTGTAGTTGGACTTGGTTGGGATCCAGTTAAACAAAACAGTAATGGATTACTAGGTGGTTTATTTGGAGCAAAGCAAGCAGATGTAGATTGTGATGCTTCAGCATTACTTTTAGATGCAAATGGCAAACTTAAAGGAAAACAATATGTTGTATTCTATAATCACAAAAAAAGTGACTGCGGCAGCGTTTGGTCATCTGGTGATAATTTAACTGGCGGCGGTGACGGGGATGATGAACAAATATTTGTTGAGTTAAACAAGGTTCCTGCTGATGTACAGAAAATAGTATTTACAGTTACAATATATGACTGCATAGCAAGAAAGCAAAGTTTTGGAATGATTCAAAATGCTTTTATAAGAATTTTCGATCCTGCAAACAACCAAGAACTTTTAAAGTATAATATTACTGAAAACTTTGCAGGAAAGACAGGCCTTTTAGTTGGTGAAATATATAGACACAATGGTGGATGGAAGTTCGCAGCTATAGGTGAGGGAACACAAGATACTAGCATAGCTGATGTTTGGAATAGATATCTATAGGATATAAAAATTAAATGAAATTTATACGGGAGGGGTTAACATGTTTGACGGAATGCCAATAAGGCGTCTTCCAGTATATTTACTGCTAGATGTTTCAGGTTCAATGTCTGGGGAACCAATTGAGGCTCTACGACAGGGTGTAAAGAACTTGATAGCAGAATTAAATGGTGAACCAGATGCTATAGAAAGAGTATGTTTAAGTATCATTACTTTTGGTGGTTCAGAAGCAAAAATGGTAGTTCCATTGACTCCACTTGGCCAATTTCTTGAGCCAAAGTTCGATGCAGATGGATGGACTCCACTTGGTGGAGCATTAAAAATCCTTATGGAAAGTATAGATAAGGATATAAAGAAATCAACTCCAACACAAAAAGGCGACTACAAGCCGCTTGTCTTTATAATGACAGACGGTGAACCAAATGATGAGTGGGAAAGATATGCTGCTGATCTAAGACAGAAGAGACCAGCAAACATTATTGCAGTTGGTTGTGGGCCAGACGTTAACACTGGAGTTTTAAAGAAGATAACTGAAATAGTTCTTATGATGCAAAGTTACACTAACAAGGATTTCAGCCAGTTCTTCAAGTGGGTTTCTGGCTCAATAGTACAAGCAAGTGTAGCTATAGGTACTCAAGTTGGTGGTGCAGAGCAGCCAATTCAATTACAGAAGGTTCCAGACCAGATAGTAATTGTACCTTAAAGTTTGTTTTAAAGAAAATTTAGCAACTTTATTAGGCCTCATTTAGTTTTGTTTTCATGTTTTAAGCCATGATATGAAAGCTATATGAGGCTTTTTTTCTCAAAGGAGATAGATATGAATTCTATATATAATCGAGATAAAAGTAAGAATTTAATGAAGCCTATCGTACTAAACAAATATAGTATTATTAGGAAAAATGGCGGAGAGGGTTCAATAGAACATAAAATTTCCATTAGAACAAATATAGAACATTTTAACAACAGCCCTGAGCAAGCACCAGCACCGCTTTCAGAAAGCGAGGCTGCAGTAGATAAACTTGAATTAGATGTTAAGGAAATTGAGGAAACAGTAGATAAACTTGAATTTAATCCTGAACAAGGTGAATATAAATATGGCCAACTTATAGAATTAAATCATACCAATAAGGAAACAGAGATCTATTATACTTTAGATGGTTCTGAGCCTACATATAAATCTGAAAAATACACTACACCAATAGTATTAACCAAAGATTTAAGAATAAATGTAAGGGCTTACAATGAAAAGGGTGAGTCTACACCAGTAATGGTAGGAGAGTTTAAATTAAAATCCGCTGAGTGGTTAAGCATTGAACCAGAAGAGAAAGATGATCCTGTTGAACATAAGGATTTTAGGTTTGAAGAAAAAAATGATGGATGGGCATTTTTAGGTGGAAGCATACGAGGTAAAATGCACGCTCACAGAGGAATGTGGAGAGAGGATGCCTTTAAATGGGGATACACTGATAAGTTTAATTTTATTGCTGTATCTGATGGGGCAGGCTCTTGCAAGCTTTCAAGAATAGGATCAAACTTAGCTTGCACAATAGCAATAGAAAGCCTAAAAAAAGAATTTAGTGACTTTACTTTCGCTGAAACAGAAGGAAATATGCCTGTGCAGGAAGATCTTCTTCTTATAGTATCTAAGCTAAAAACAGCTGCACAAGCTGCTGTAACTGCCATAGGTGCAGAGGCATTAAAGCGAACTGTTGACATTAAACAACTTTCAAGCACTCTGCTTTTAACAATAGCTACCCAGTGGAAGGAATATAGTTTAGTTGCTGGATTACAGGTAGGTGATGGGGTCATGGCTGTATGGGAAGGTAATGAAGATTTAAAACCTACTATTTTAGGCAATGCAGATCATGGTGAGAGAAGTGGTGAAACAATGTTTTTAACAACTAACAATGTTGAAAATACTCTTGGAAACAGAGTAAGATTTACACTTAAGAAGAACCTAAATTGCATAGCTGTAATGACAGATGGCATAAGCGATGATTATTTTCCTGAAGAAGAAAGAATCATCGACTTGTTTAATAATATAGATGAGAAAGTTCTAAAAACAGAAGAACCTAAGGATAGCCTGTCAGAGTGGATTAGCTATAATAAAATTGATTCCTATGATGATAGAACAGTGGTGCTATTTCACAGGAGGACTAAGAAATGAATGCATTAAAGGCTAAACTTAGTGATGGTAGAATAGTAGAATATTTTGATGAATCAATAGGTGAAGGTGGAGAGAAGATAGTGCACTTCACAACAGATAGACAGCACGTAGCCGCATTTTACAAAGATTCAAAGGATGCTGATGATCCTGAAAGATATGCAAGATTAGTATCCATATTAACAAAGTATAATCCAACGAAGGATCCAAAAGGTGGTTCTTATTACAAGGATTTGTTTTGCTGGCCTGAAGCTATAATTGAGCAGCCAACCCTTGGTGTGGTTTCACCAGTATACCCCAGCAATTTTTTCTTTAAGCATAATAAGAAAGAGAAAAGTGGGAAATGGTTTATAAAAAGAACCTTAAGAAATAGTTTGCCTAAGGAAGAACGGGGTAATTGGCTTAACTATTTGCAGATTTCAATACTATTATCAAGAGCGATTTCAAGAATGCATAATGCTGGACTTGCCCACTCGGATTTATCCTGTAATAATGTTTTGATAGATCCTTTAAATTCTAGATGTAGTATTATAGATATTGATTCTTTGGTGGTGCCAGGGATGCACCCGCCAAAGGTTCTTGGTACTAAGGGGTATATAGCTCCAGAAGTGTTGCAAGGTGGAGCACTCCCTTCTATTAGAACAGATCTTCATGCATTAGCTGTATTGTTTTATCAATACTTCTTTATGAGACATCCCCTTGAAGGGCCCAAGATTCATTCAACGGCGTCTGCAGAAGAGGATGAAATGCTTTCAATGGGAAAGGAAGCCCTCTTTATAGAGCATGCCACAGATAAATCTAATACCTTCTCATATATTTGCACAAGCTGTGGCCAAAGCTTTAACAATGAACAATACAAAATGTTAAATGGCAAGTGCAACTGTGGTAACAAGCTGACACCTTATGCATTACCACTGCCATATACAAGCTTTGGTCCCTATATTGCAGAGCTATTTAAAAAGTCTTTTGTTACAGGGCTTAAGGAACCGGACTTAAGGCCTACTGCAACTGAATGGGAAACCGGACTTGTTAAAACTACTGATTTAATCCTTCCTTGCTCAAATTCAAATTGCGAGGGAAAGTGGTTTGTTCTATTAGAGGGTAATAAAGCGGTTTGTCCTTTCTGCGGTACCCCTTATAATGATTCTGTGCCGGTATTAAGATTTTTCGCTGAAAAGAGAAGAGGACAATACTTTAATGAAAATCACAGACTTGTGGTATGGAATGGCATAAGGATGTATAAATGGCATATTTTTGATAACGTATGGCCGAGTATAGGATCAGATAAAACACCACAGGGTTATATGATGAAATCTGGTGGTAAGTGGTATTTATGTAATAACGGTGCGGACACAATGAAAATTATTAATCAAGATAAATTAGTTTATCCTGGGCAGCAGTTTGTGCTGCAGCATGGAATGCAGATTATGCTCTCTACTGCACCAAGAGGTAGAGTTGCATTTGTTGAAATATTAAACAAATAACAGTGGTAATAAGGATTGGAGCTGGGGGTTTATGGATAATAAAAGTTTGCAATCTATAATGATGAATTGTAACAATAATATAAGTCTAAAATTTGGTGAATATGAAGGCCCACTAATCATTGACAGACCAATCACTCTTGATGGCAGTGGCAGTACCATTTGGAGTAAAAGTGGTCCTGTAATTGTTATAAAAAGTATTGGTGTTAAATTAAAGAACCTTAAAATAACAGTTCCTAGAGATGGCTCAGCGTTAAGTAATATATCTATAGAGGTGAAAAAAGGCATACAGGTTGAATTTGAAAATGTGTATGTAAATGGTACTGTTATAGGTATTAGCGGGGAGGAAGGCACATGGATGTATCCTTCCTCTGCACAGTTATCAGAGTTGCAGCCGCTTAAAGAAAATAGATATTATTTGGATATTTACGCTCCTGGACCAGCAAACATGAACACAGATATCTCCGGAGCTGCATTAGTGCCAAATAAGATTGTGAAGGGGCTCAACAAAGTGGAAATTTGCCTATCGGATATTTATAAGGATGCTTTTGTATGTGGAAAGGTCTATATTGAAAGTTATCCTGGGATAAGAAGGAGTATAGAGCTTTATGGAAGCGCTTTAAAGAGCAATTCAAAGGGAACAAATAACAGTACTATGGGCTATACACGGATATGGTCTCCTGACAAAAGTGATTTAGACATATGTCTAGATGATGTTTAATAAAAAAATATATAGTAGGGAGAGAAGTTGTTTCTTATGTCAGCAAATGTAACTAAAGGTCAAAGAGTAGGTTTGAATGCAGTTAATGGTAAAATTGATACAATGTTAATTGAAGTTGGATGGGATACTGACAGCACAGTGGGATATGAAATCGACCTAGAAGCCTTTTTACTGGGGGATGATGGAAAGGTATTGGATGATTCCTGTATAGTATTTTATAATAATCCTTCTATTCTAGATGGAAGAATACTGCATATGGGAATAGTTCAAGGAGGTAGCTCCAGCAGTAAAAGGGGACAAATTAAAGTGGATTTGTCTGGTGTTCCTGATAAAATTTCAAAAATAAATTTTACATTAACAATTCATGAAGGGATAAAAAGAGGGCAGAGCTTTAAAAATGTATCAAGACTTTATATAAATATATTAGATTATAATACCCAAGGAGAACTTTTAAAATATTCTGTAGATGAGGTCTTTTCTGTAGAGACTGCACTGGTTTTGGGAGAGCTGTATCGTTACAAAGGAACCTGGAAGTTTAACGCTATCGGAAGTGGATTTAAAGGCGGACTTGCAGCAATTTGTAATAATTATGGTATAGAAACTGAGGAGGAAGTACAGGAAGCTTCACAAGTACAAGGCAAAACTCAGCCATTAAATCAATCAGACGTAAGACTATTCTACAATGATGGAGGTTTGTGGTATGAGGGAGGTCTCTTAAATGGCCTTTTCAATGGTAAAGGAAGGCTGTATAGGAGAGATGGAAGTGTAAGTTATGATGCAGAGTTCAAGGACGGAAAGCTCTACGGCTATGGAAAAAATATTCTTAAAAGTGGAGAGATAAGATTTGAGGGCTATTTTGAAAATGATGAACCTGTAAAGGGAAAATACTATGAAAATGGGAATTTACGTTATGAGGGAGAATTTTTAAAAAATAAGCCCCATGGGTATGGTAAGTTCATAGATAAAAGTGGTACAATGAAGTACAATGGTAAATTTGATAGAGGAACATTCATAGGTTAACTTGATTTAGAAAGCAGGTGAGAGTAAGTGTCTATTGATATGAAAAAAGGGGAAAAAATTGATCTGATTCAGATAGGAAGAGAAGCTAAAGAATTCTATATAGTAATGGATTGGCAAGTAGACAATAACGCTAATTATGATATTGATGGAGCTGCTTTTTTACTTCAGCCAAATGGCAAAGTAAAATCAGAGAATGACTTTATATTTTATAACAATCCAATGGGAGCAAATGGTTCAATAAATCATAGTAAAGGCGTACCTTCAGCCGTTGGTGGAAAAGAAAAAGTTAGTGTTAAATTATTTTCAATACCTCAGGATATAGATAAAGTTGCCTTTACAATAACAATACATGATGCTGATAGAAAGAGGCAGAGTTTTGGCAGTGTAAAGCATGTTTCTATTAAGGTTATTGATGCAAAAAATAATCAGGAACTGTTAGTTTATAATATTACTGGAAACCTAACTGTTGAAACTGCTATAGTAGCTGCTGAGCTTTATAGAAGAAATGGATCCTGGAAGTTTGGAGCAGTGGGCAGCGGATTTGCTGGAGGATTGGGAGCTTTATGCGAAAGATTTGGTGTAGAAGTATTGGCTGATACTGGCGGGAAACCAAGTTCACAAAAAAAAGATGAGTATAATCCTAATAATAGTGGACATAATCCTCAGAGTAGGGTAGAACAGAAACCAATTAATATAAATAGAGAAATACCTAAAAATGAGCCTGTGCAACCTAAGATTAACTTAAGCAAAATTGAGTTAAAGAAGAAAGGTGAAACTGTAAAGCTTGAAAAGAAAAATGGACAAACATTAGGTGACATTTTAGTAAACTTAAATTGGAATAAAGAAGGTTCAAGTGGTTCAGGATTCTTTGGAAGCTTCTTTAGTCAGAAAAAGGTAGACCTAGATTTAGGTTGTTTATTTGAACTAAAAGACGGTAGCAAAGGTGTAGTACAAGCTTTAGGTGATTGCTTTGGAAATTATAACAGTGCTCCATATATACGTTTAGATAATGACGATAGGACTGGTGCAAATGTTCAGGGTGAAAATCTTATGATTAATGGAAACTTTTTATCTGAAATAAAAAGGATATTAGTTTTTACTTATATATATGAGGGGGTAGCTAACTGGGCAGAGGTAGATGGTGTTATAACGATTAAACAAAAAAATGGTCCAGATATAGAGGTGCGATTGGATGACGATAGAAGAAATAAAGGAATGTGTGGTATAGCAATGATTACTAATGAAAATGACACTGCCTTTAGAATCGAAAGAATTGTACAATATTTTTCTGGCCATAGGGAATTAGACTCAACTTACGGTTGGGGCATGAGATGGGTTCAAGGAAGTAAGTAATAATTAAGTTATATATTAAATTTATATATTACATTAAAAGAATAAAGGAGTGTGTAATTAATGAAGTATTTCAACGTGGATACCAAGGAAGTGCTAAATTCCTTCTTGGTAAAAGAGTCAGAAGGTTTATCTGATTCTGAGGTTAAAAAAAGAGTAGACCAATATGGTTACAACGAGTTTACCCAAAAAGAGGAAGGATCAATATGGGCAGAAATATTAGATAATTTAAAAGAGCCTATGATGGTTATTCTTTTAGTTGCTGCAGTAATCAGTGCTCTTATTGGAGAATTTTATGATGCAGTAGGTATAGTATGTGCTGTTGCAATAGGTATTGTTATTGGAATGGTAACAGAAGGAAAGTCAAAGAAGGCTGCTGAGGCACTTTCAAAAATGACTGAAAATATCCAGGTTAAGGTTTTAAGAAATAAGCATATTATTCAAATAAATAAGAATGAACTTGTACCAGGAGATATTGTATTCATAGAAACTGGGGACATGGTACCTGCTGACGGAAGATTAATTGACAGTATTGACCTAAAGGTATATGAAGATATGCTAACAGGTGAGTCAGAAGAGGTATCAAAGAAAGCAAATCTTACTGTAGAAATGGAGTCAATAGAAGTTAAGGGTGAGGTAAAAATACAGGATCCTATACCAGCAAAACAAGTAAACATGGTATTTGGAGGAACTCTAGTTGGCTATGGAAGAGGGAAATTTGTAGTTACAGCTACAGGTGATTCCACTGAAATGGGTAGGATTGCTGCTAACTTAGAAGAAGGAGATTTAGAAACACCTCTTCAAGTGAAATTAGGAGATTTAGGCGGAAAGATTTCCAAGATATCTAGTATTATAGCACTAGGCTTATTTATAGTAATGTTTATAAAGATTCTTCTTGCAAAAACTTTACATGTTGATACATCAGGAATAATTCCTTTCCTTGATTCTATCGAGCCAGTTAAAAAATCCTTTATAATATGTGTTGCGTTAATTGTTGCAGCAGTTCCAGAAGGCTTGCCTACAATGATTAATATAACACTAGCAATTACAATGCAGAAGATGGCAAAGATAAATGCCCTTGTTACTAAAAAAGAAGCTTGTGAGACTATAGGTTCAGTAAGCGTAATATGTTCTGACAAGACAGGTACTTTAACTCAAAACAGAATGTCTGTAGAATCAGTTTATATAAACGGAGATTTCGTTAAAGACCATGAAATTGAGCATACAAGCTACTTTGTAGAGAATTGTCTGATTAATTCCACAGCTCACCTAGATGTTGTAGGCGGGGAAGTGAACTACTTAGGAAGTGCTACTGAATGTGCTCTTCTACTTCATCATCAAGATCACAATTACTTAGAGGAAAGAAGCAAGGCTAGAATAATTCATCAAGTACCTTTTGATTCAAAGAGCAAGAAGATGCTTACAGTAATGGGTAGGGAAGATGAAACTTACGCATTACTTATAAAGGGTGCTCCAGAGGTTATTCTTGAAAGCTGTCATTATGAAAATATAGATAATCAAATTGTAGGAATTACAGAAAACAGAAAAAAGGAAATTCTAGGAGAAATAGAAAAACTTCAGAGAAAATCAATGCGTGTTCTTGGTTTTGCATACAAAACTATACTAGAAGAAGCTGCTATGAGTACTGAAGCTGGTACAATAGCTGATGAACTAGTATTTACAGGTTTTGTAGGTATCAAGGACCCATTAAGACCTGACGTTAAGGCTGCTGTATTAACAGCAGCTAAGGCTGGAGTAGAAACTAAAATGCTTACTGGTGACAACATTAATACAGCTATAGCTATAGGCGAAGATTTAGGCATGCTTAAGGATGGCAAAAAAGCAGTAGAAGCAACCTACATAGACACTTTATCAGATGAAGAATTAAGAAATGAAATTAATACTATTGCTATAGTTGCACGTTCAAAGCCAGATACGAAAATGAGAATAGTTCAAGCTCTTCAAGCTAATGGAGAAGTAATCGCCGTTACTGGTGATGGTATAAATGACGCACCAGCTCTTACTAAGGCTGATGTTGGTATAGCAATGGGTATAGCAGGTACAGAAGTAAGTAAGAATGCTGCTGACATAATATTAACTGACGACAGCTTTAGTACTATCGTTAAAGGTATTAAGTGGGGACGTGGAATATATGAAAACTTCCAAAGATTTATCCAGTTCCAGCTTACTGTTAATATAGTTGCATTTTTAATTGCAATTATGTCTGTTATATTTGACTTTGAAATGCCATTTACAACTATTCAGTTGCTATGGGTTAATATCATAATGGATGGACCTCCTGCACTATCCTTAGGTTTAGAAACAGTAAGAGAAACTGTTTTAAAGAAAAAGCCAACTAATAGAAATTCTAGCATAATAACAAAAGGAATGATTACTAGCATACTATTAAATGCATTATACATGGCTGGAGTTATCGTACTTCAAATGTCCACTAACTTCTTAGGTGCATCAACTAAGATGGTTAACGGAGCAAGTGAAATGGGAACAGTATTATTTGCACTATTCGCCTTTGGAGCATTATTTAATGCATTTAACTGCAGAGAATTTGGTACAGATAGTATAATTCCTAACTTTACTAAGAATAAAATTGCTCTTCAAATAATTAGTGGAACAGCGATAGTACAGCTTGTAATAACTGAAGTATTCTCAGGATTCTTTAATGCAGTACCATTAAGTGCTTCTATGTGGGCTAAAATAATAGCAGTAGCTGCATTAGTAGTTGTTGTTAATGAAGTTATGAAGGCTTTATTAAGAATGGCTGGGTTTTCTAGTAAAGCAGTAGACAGTAAAGAAAAAATGGCAGCTTAATTATTAGGCAGATATAAAAATATAAAAATATGTAAATTTAAAGGAGTGACAATTATGGCATTTTTAGATTGGGTAAAAGAGCAAAAGGAAAAAACAGTTACAGGAATTAAACAATTTGCAAACAAAGACTTCATGGAAGCTGTTGCAGCAGGTTGTGCAATGATAGCATGCGCTGATGGAACTATAGATTCCTCCGAAAAGCAAAAGATGGTTGGTTATATCAACTTGAATGAATCATTAAAGGTTTTTAACTTAAATGATGTACTTCAAAGATTCAACTATTATGCTCAAATGTTTGAATTTGACTTCAATGTTGGAAAGTCAGAAGCTCTTAAAGCTATAGCTAAGGTAAAGAAAAATCCTGATGCTGCTAGAACATGTATAGCTGTATGCTGTGCTATTGGAGCAGCGGACGGCAACTTTGACAAGGACGAAAAACAGCTTGTTAAAGAAATGTGCAGTCAATTAGGATTAAATTCATCAGAATTTCAACTATAAAATTTAATAATAAATAATCATAATAACCACTGAATAAAATCGGTGGTTATTATAATAATATCAGCATTTTCCTATTAATTAATAAAAGGTGCCACTATGGGCACCTTTTATTAATCTATTCCTATTTTAAGACCTGATAATCTTTCAGAAGGTTGTATTACCACCAATTCTCCATGTGTATGGAATTTGAATTGATAACTTTCACCTGAGCTTTGGCCAACCCATGTTTTCCAACTTACATCAGTTACAATTCCTGGGTCACCGCCTGTCCAGCAAACCACTGCATCAGGGTCTACAGTACAAGGAGTTTCAAGCATAATACAATTTCCATCTGTAATTACAGCTACTTGCTGAGGTGTACTAGAATTATTAGTAAGTAAGGTAGTAGCAAGGCCTTTCTGTGAAAGAACTCCCATGCCTATGAATCGAACTTCATATTTTAATTCACTTGAAAAGGCAAGCAGATTTTCACTTTCAACAGATAGAGAATCTCCAGTTTCAAGGGTTAGAATAGAAACGTGAAGAGCATCTTGTGCAAGATATAAATCTCCACTGCCTGTTACTTTCATCAGTGGAATATTTTCTCCAGTTAAGCTTCTCATAGCATGTCCAAAAAGAGCACCCATAAGTCCGCCGCCATTATCTGGTCCAAGGATTAATTTTTCAAATTTAAAGTCTCCTTTATAAGCTATCATGGAGCCTTTTTTTGCAACAAGTGACCCGTTTCCAGATACTTTACATGTCAATTCGCTTTCAATACTAAAATTAAACAAATCATCACCTCATATTTATATTACTTCACCAAATCTTTATAAAATTAGTATATTGTATTTTGATAGTCAAGTCAATTTAGCTAATAGAAAATAATACCTGAAGCTTAAGTGGAAATTTACACTTAAGGTTACAGTGATAAAATTAGAAAAAGGTGTTATTTTAGTGAATATTTTGATAAAATAAAAATAGATATGCAGGAAAATACCTAAGGGTTTTCTATTTAAATTTTAAAAATGCGAGGAGAAAGTGAATGAGCGTTTTAGTGCAAAAGGGACAAAAGGTAGATATGACAAAAAACTTTTTAGGACTTGAGAGGATAAGTGTACAAATGAACTGGAAGGTGGTTGATGCAAATCCAACTGCTTTTGAAATTGATGGAGCCGCATTTCTTCTTGGAGCTACAGGCAAAACAGCAAAGGATGAGGATTTTATATTTTATAACAATCCAGTTGGGGGGAACAATTCAGTTACTCATGGGAGTAATCCACAAGGTGGAGGTAATGAAGAAATAAAAATCAATTTAATAGCTGTGCCTAATCAAATTGAAAAAGTAGCTTTTACAATCACTATGCATAATGCAGATGAAAAAGCTCAAAGCTTCAAGGATGTTAGAGACATATCAGTTAGAATCATCAATGATGAAACTAAAGAAGAGGTGCTTTCTTATAATGTAAGCGATGCTTTTACAGTGGAAACAGCTATAGTTGCTGCAGAAATATATAGATATAAAGGTGAATGGAAGTTCAATGCTATAGGAAGTGGCTTTAAGGGTGGACTCGCAGCTCTCTGCGAAAACTTTGGCATCTCTGTTGCGGAAGAAGATGAGGCTGCTAAGAACGAGGAAACAACTGTAAAAGCAGAAGATATACAGTCAAAGTCTCAGGAAAAGGCTCAAGACAAGGCTGAACAAGTGCAGTCAACAGTAAACTTATCAAAAATAAGTCTTTTAAAGAAAAAGGTTGAGGTAGTGTTAGAAAAGAAAAATCTTAAAGGTGTGGTAGCTAGGGTAGCTTTAGTACTAGATATTTCAGGTTCCATGTATTCTTGTTATAAGACTGGCAAGGTTCAAAAGGTTGTTGAGCGTATCGCTGCTGTAGCCTCTAAATTTGATGATGATGGCATTCTTGACATGTGGATGTTTGATCACAGATTCCACAGACTTCCCGCCGTAAATGAGAACAATTATGAAGATTACGTAGATAGAGAGATTTTAAATAAATACAAACAGGGCTTGTTTGGCGGTAAGATTTTTGGTGCAAATGATGAGCCACCAGTAATGAAGGATGTAATTAAATATTATACTAAGGAAAATAAAAGCAAGGATCCAGCTTTCATAGTATTTATCAGCGATGGTGGTGTTCATAAAAACAAGGAAATAAAGGATCTTATGATTGATGCCTCAAAATGCCCATTGTTTTGGCAGTTTGTGGGTATAGGTAATGCGAACTACGGTATTCTTCAAAAACTTGATACCATGTCGGGAAGAGTAGTTGATAATGCAAATTTCTTCTCTTTTGATGATGTAGACAAGATTTCTGATGAGGAATTATATAATAAACTGCTAAATGAATTCCCAATGTGGCTGAAGGAAGCAAAGAGTAAGGGAATATTATAAAAATGTAATTATACTTTCACGTTTAAACTTTGAAAAATATAACTATTGTATTTAAAAAAGTGCGATAACACTATTGGATATCTGAAAACGCAGAAACTATCCATAGTGCGATCGCACTTAATTCTTCAAGTATACTTTTAGCAGGCTTCGCAAAGAAACAATCTCATTCCGTGTCCTCAGTGTCCTCTGTTTTTTTCAGTGTTTCTCTGTACTTTCAACTTATTCTGTAGCTCCAAACTAATTATAGTGCGAAACACTGCAATATTAATCAGTGATTAAGAAATCAGTTCCAGTACATTTTCTAGGAATTCGTCACTGGCAAGGAGACCTTCCTCCTTTGTATAATAAATACTTTTATGTTCCATTAAATTATCTCTATAGAGTCTTTGTAGTTCTCCGTGATAAGGTACCATTCCGTGTAAGGAATTATTAAGCAGTGGCAAATCTAAGTAAGAGTCACCTGCAGCGATAATTTCATCTTCACCTTCAAGCTCCATAATGTATTTAAGAGGAGACCACTTATTAATAAATTTAGGAATTATATATACTTTTTTATTATTTTTACTAACTAAATAACCTTCTTTATCAGCAATTTCAATTAGATTATTAAAATCCGAACTATCTAATTTATCGCTTTTTAAAACAGCATATAAAAATAAATCATCACAGCATCTGTAGGATTTTATATATTCACTATCTAAGAAGAACCTGCACTTCTCAATTAATTCTATAGGAGAAATAAGAGAGTTCATTTGCGAAAGTATATGGTTTTGCCAATATAAATCCACTTCACCATTCTTAAGTATTATAGCTCCATTAGCTACTACCGCATACTTTAAAGGAATAGTATCATTGAAAATGGAGATTCTTTTGAATTGCTCCAATGACCTAGTGGTAATTGGTATAAACAAAACCTTTTCGTTTATGAGGCTTAGCAGTTTCAAGGATTTTTCCGTCATATGAGAAATTTCCTTTTCAGCTTTTAATTCTACTGGTACAGTATTTGTAATATCTGATTTTAGAAAAAAGCTTGAATATATAAGCGTTCTATCTAAATCTGAGGCAAAAATCATTTGTAATCACATCCTTAGTTTTCTTATACATCTCCAAGTTCCTTTGGTTTTATCACTCCGCAGCAGGAGTAAGACATATCCTCATATACCTCAACAGGAACATTTCTATCTTCCGCAAGCTTAAGTATATGTTTTAAATTTGGGTTTTCTAAAGAATCCACTAGTATCTTCCATGGTATTCTTCTTAGAAGAACTCTTGTGGTTTCTCCTACACCTGGTTTAATAAGGTTCACATTCTCTATATTCAGCATCTTTTGTATCTTATGAACATCTTCTAAGCCTTTATAATTAGGTAAGGCTTCAGTATCTGATGATTGGGCAGAATACTCTAATGCTTTTAAGGACTTCTCTGCTAAAGCAAACTCATCAGTTATAGTATCTATAAAGAGATTGGACACATCCATAGAAACCCATTCTTTATAAAACTTAGCCCCGTGGAAGTCACTCTTAGATATAAATGCATCATTTAATACTGTTCTACTCATTAATCCAGAAACTGTTGAATTTAAACAAGCACTTGGTATAAGAAAATCTTCTCTTGTAGCATAGGTATTAGTGCAGTAAGCTGGGTCGGATAAAACAGCTAAGTCAGAATCTAGCTTAATGCCCATTTCCTCATAAAAATTATTGCACGCCTTAATCAGTGTATCCTGTATAACTCCCTTGCCTGTCCATCCATCAACAAATTGAAGGGTATAGCCTGGGTGGTTTTCTAGTATATATTGTAAGGCGTTTTTATCTATACCTTTATCACGTATAATAGATATACTGTAGTGTGGAAGAGTTATATCATATTTAAATTTTATATAGCGCTTTATAAGTATACCGATTGGTGTACCAGCTCTTGCAAGAGAAACTAAGACTACGTTATTTCCTCTATTTTTAATAATTTTATCACCTAGGATTGAAACTAAGGTAGCCATTTTTAGTTTTGTTTGATCAAGAGTTTCATAAAATATTTTCATATACTCTTCTGTTGGGTGATATTCAATAGGCAACATTTCAGAGTAATGAGTGCCGCTTTGAATGGCATTTTCTCTATAATCGTTACTCATCTCTGTAATGAGCCCTGTTATTTCTTTTAATAAAAATACTACATCTTCTTTAGAATAACTTCCTGATAAAATATTTTCTTCCATTTATATCACATTCCTTTTATATATATCTGAGTTCCATGAAACAAAAACGATGTTTTTAATATTGTAGTAGCTAAAGATTTTCTTGAAAGTATTCTTTTCATCTTCACCATAGGATTTTTCTGAGAAAACAAAAACTTGTTCATAAAAGTCTTTGGGAATGTTGTACAAATAATTAGCAACATTGCTTCCATCAGGTGAATTAAAGGTTACCTTATTTTTTATTGAGTAATTTGGCTCATTATTTGAATATATAGGGCTTCTAGTTGTAGAGTGAAAAAACACCTTATCTCCAAGCTTATCACTTAATAAACAGGGGATATAAATAAATTCACCTGTACCTAGACATAGACAATTGCCTTCAACACGTTCATTTTTTAATACTTCTGCTAATCCATTGAGTTCTTCTTCTATAGCTTTATTCTCTTCACTTGAAATTCCGAATCTGCCTGTAGAGTGAATAAAACCATCAATTAAATTAGGCGAATTAAAGCATATATCCTTATGATTTATTAGTGGTGAGTTAGTATAGTCATCTAAAGGATCTTTAAGATTTAAATCCCCAGATTTTTCACATTCTATGGTACCTTTTATCAAAGAACATAGGTTAATGTTTCTAGTTGTCTCATTCTTAAAGACTTCTTTGTGTTCATCAGTTCTCCAATCAAGAATAGAAATAATGCCATAGGTCTTAGATGCAGGTAAGTTTCTTATTAGATTTAATGAAGTTTTTCCAGTAGTTAATTCGTCGTCAATTAGTACTATATCTTCAGCATCATCAAATATCTCTGGGTTTAAAGGATAAATCATGTGATCTGTAGCATGTGAATGCTCTTCATAAAAGAGCACACTAGGCTCAATACAGGTGATATTTTCCCTGGTAGTATGAATATAGAAGGAGTTTAAGCTGCTAGAGAATACAGCCTGAGCAATACCAGTAGCAGTTTCTGCAAATCCAATAAAAAGTGTCTTATGCTTTAATTCAATTGGAGCAGCAAGTACTTTATTCACTTCCTCTAAGAGCTCTTCTGAAATACTGCAGGTGGTATTGTCTAAATTATCAATGCTTATAGAAGCTTGAATAGAACTTAATGCCTGCACTAAAATTTCTATATTAGGATCATGATATTTATCTCTTTCCTCAACCCATAGTCTGCATAGAATACCACCCATTATTTTTAAAATAATAGGACGGATAGGCACATGCTTTCCAATAACCTTGCTTACAAAAAGAAAGTCACGTTTTGGGTTTTTTCTGGCTGCCATTGCAAACAAATGGTTCCAGTTTATATTATATTTCTCTTCGTATATATTCAACGATATCTTTAGGTTCTGGCATATAGGAAGAGTTTTCTGACAGTCTAAGGATGTCTTTATATGTTTTTCCATCGTTAAGTACCCCCATAATATTAGAAAGTAATAAAGTTTTATAAGCCCATTTTAGATGTGGCTTTACTTCATTCATTTTGTTTCTGTAAGAGCTTCTGATAACCCCATCAGAAATTGAATTAACTATAGCCTCAGCATCTAAATATTCCTCTTTTGTTACAGCTAGTAATGAGTTTACAATAGGTACTTGCGTAGGGTGGATTACAGTTTTTCCTACAAGTCCATTTTGTTTGTCCAATAGTATTTCTCTAACAAGTCCACTTTCATCTAAAGGATTATCATAAGAGAAATGTTCATTTACTGGTGCAGATATTACATAACCGTCACGTTGAAAAATATTTATTATATCACCAATACAATCATTAATAACAGCAAGATCATAGATAGTAAAATCTTTCGATCTCCTCAGGCTATAAATACCTGAAAAATCTGTGCCCCCAATTCTTACATTAAGAATAAGCTCCTTATGATAATCCAAGAGCTTCTTTATATCTAGCAACTCATTAATTCTTGAATCCTTATAAATTACCTCAGGAGTTTCAAGAATTGGAAGTGCATATAAGGTTTTATCATTTAATGCATTATAGGACTTTATTAATGAAAGATGCTTTTCTCCCTCAGCTATGCAGAACTTTGGAAGCACAAAGCCACAGAGTCCTGTAAGGTTAGAATTTCGAAGTAACATTTCATGCTGCTTCAAATCTCTTACTCTTAAAAAAAGCAAGGGAAGTTTATCTAAAAGGTCTCTATCAGACCTCATTAGCATCTCTATATCTTCGAAAAATTTGATTACATTTTGTTCAGCTTGTCCTAACTGATTATAGGAAACTGAATCTTCTAAGCAAATAACAATAGAGCATCCCTTTGAAGATAAAACATCTTTAAGGAGATTAGGCCTGTTACCCCCCATGTATAAGGTTGCACCTAGGGCATGAGAAAGAAGCTCCTTGTTAGAAGTCATATTAAAAGAAGTAGGTCTTTTATAAAAAATTGAATTATTGTTATCAATATAACTAAAATATTTCATGGCATATCATCCTATCTTAGTTTAGTTTTGTTTTAAAATAAATCTATTTTCGATTTTTGTTGTAGCAATATCAAGCACAGGTGCAGGTACAGATACCTTTTCACCTAATATAAGCTGAATTGCAAGATATGGGTAATTAATACCACAGAAGCATGTGGCGTTTAGGCCTCCTGCCATTCTTGGATTAATCTCAAGAAGCTTTGGGATTCCATCTTTATATTTTACTTGTATATTAAAAATGTAAGGTAGCTTGTAGAACTCTTCAGTCTTTCTTGCAAGCTCTGTAAGCTCAGGAATGTTTTCTAAAGCTCGCACTCTAGAGTCAACCTTTTTTCTTGGAACTGCTGCAAGTAACTCTCCATTATAAGCTAGGCAATCGATACTATATTCAGGTCCATCTAGATATTCCATTACCATTAAGTCCTGAAAGTATTCTTCACTAGACAATATTCTAACTACTTCATCATAGGCTACTTTATGATTAATATTACCAAGTAGATTTTTTAGCGTAGCAGCCTCATTATCAATTACTCTAAAGCCTGATCCACCAGCTGCAATTACAGGCTTTATGCAAACCTTAGTGTTGCCTCTGGAAAGCTTATTATAAGCCTCTATAAATTCTGCGGCAGTATTTACTATATAATATTCAGGTAATGTAAAAATCTTTGAATGTTTACAGTCTTCATAAAACTTAGCTTTATCCATTATTGTTTCTATTAAATTTGAATCACTGCTTACAAGGACCTTTGTACCCATTTCTTCAAATCTATGAGTATTCTTAGATATAATAAGAAGCTCGTTGTAGGGAATAAAAACATCGATTTCATTTCTCCTACAAAAGTCTAAGCAGTATTCAACATAATCTTCGCCAGACAGTTCAGGCTCAACTTCGAAATAATCACAGGCATTACTGTAAATCGTATTTTTGTTTGGGTGAGATCCATATATAATGAATTCATTATTATCTTCATTATTTTTAATTAAATTAATGAAATAAAACACATTATTGAACCATCTATTAAACCAAATTTTCTTCTTCATAATGTTTCCTTTCTTACAGTAGCATAGATAAAATTTTAATGAGAAAATTTTACAAATAATACTATAAAACGCAAGTATTGTTAATGGGTTAATGAAATTAGTATATAACATTCTGATGGTATAGTCAAATAACTGGCAGGTGCCTAACTTGGTGTCTAGCTCTTAAGTTTTCAGTTCTAGAATAAACATTAAAAACATAATGGAAAGGTGCAGTAGTACTGTCCATTATGATTATATTTTCATTAATTCTTAAATTAACTGTAACCATTTTTTTTCAAATGAATACATTATTATCATGAGTTAATTTCAAGGAGTGAATTTATAATGGCATTCTCTAATAGGGAGCTTTTCGCAAGAATTCTTAAGTGTGAAGCTGGTGGAGAAGGCGAAAATGGAATGAAGGCTGTTGCATCAGTAATTATGAATAGAGTTAATGCAGCAGATGGAGAATATCAAAGAGTATGTGAAGGAGACCTCAGAAAAGTAATATACCAAAAAGGACAATTTGATTGCACAAGGTCAATACTAAATGGAATGGCAAATCCTCAAACAATATGGGCTAATCCACCAGAACAAATCCATTATGATATAGTTGATTGGGCTTTAGCAGGGAATAGATTATTTACTACAGGAGCATCACTATGGTATTTCAATCCCTTTAGACCAACATGTCCAGATCAGTTTCCTTACAATGGAACAGGAAGCTACCAAGTAAAGGTTAATAAGCATTGTTTTTATAATCCTACTGCATTATATTATGAGACTTAATTTATTGGTGAAAATATATATTAATATATAAAGGAGAGATCATATGTATATAAGTCCTATGGAGTATTGTCCTTTTCCACAATTTCAAGATCAAGAAGCTGATTTTAGAGTTATGCCAAGTCAGCCTCAAGGTCCAATGATGAATTGTCCTTATGCTATGCAGCCTCAGTATGGAGCTTTTCCAATGCAGCAACAACAACCTATAACAGCAGGAATGCCATCTGAAGCTCCAGGAGGAACTACGGCAGCACCACCTTATCCAACACCTCAAGCTGTTCAAGGGGCACAGGATGCACAATTTGAAATGGCACCAGGATCTCCAGTACAACAAGATGTAAATTACACTCAAGGATATCTAAGAACTCAAATAGGAAAAAAAGTATTAATAAGCTTTTTAATAGGGACCAATACTTATCAAGATCGTACTGGTATTTTAGAGGCTGTAGGAATAAGCTATGTAATATTAAGAGAAGAAGGAAATACAAAATTGTTATGCGATATATACTCAATTAAATTCGTAAGAATATTTTAATAGGTGCCTGTCTCTTAAGTTTTAACTTTTCAATTAATTAAAAAGCTGGATTGGGATAAGAATTTATATCTCAGTTCAGCTTGTTTTTATTTCTGCAAGTAACAGATGTTTGAAATAAAAGAAATAAAATGACGGAATTTGTTTTTGATATTTCATATTTTGTGTTGACTTTCATGTTTTTAGTAACATATAATAATATATATGAAACTTGAAAATATAAACTTGCATTTGGTTATTGGTTTATATTTGAACATAAAATATAAGATAACAAAATAAGGAGGGCATTGATATGTATAATTTAACTTTAATTAATAATACTGTATGCGAAGTTTTAAAAGCAGAAAACAATGAGATGACATATAAAGGGTGGTTATTTTTTACTGAAAATGCTCAGCTTATTGAAGATAATATAGTTGTAGTAGTTCCAAATCAATTTATTAAAAATATAATTGAGGAAAGATATCTTCTTCAAATAGAGGAACTATATAGAGGGGAATTAGAATTTAAAGAACTCATTATTAAAGTGAATGGTGAGGAAGAGGATAAAGCAGTAGGGGATAACTCAGAAATAATTAGCTTTGGGGAACAATTTGCTTATAAAATAAGTGACTTTGTTGAAGCAATTAACACTCATGTTAAGAATATTTACGATTTCATTGAAATTGCTTCAAGAAACGGTAGCTCCTTCGTATCCTATACCTTAATAAATGAATCTCTTTGCGGTGAAGAAATTTATTGGAGAATAAAGGAATTTATGATGAATAAAGGTTTTAAGGTAGAGTTGAGTACAATAGATAGTAGCTGCACATTAAGTTTATCATGGTAATAATTAACCCCTAGATTTTAGTTGAATCTAGGGGTATTAAATTTTCTTTAACTGCCAGACCTATACTTATTAGGTGTACAGTTCTTGTATTCCTTAAATTTTTTGATGAAGTAGCTGAAGTTATCGAAGCCTACCTCAAAACATACATTGGAAATCTTTTTATCCTCAGTTTTAATTATTTTAGAAGCTTGTTCAATTCTAAATTCATTAATATACTCAACAGGTGTTTTACCAACGTTACTCTTAAAGAACCTGCAGAAGTATTGAGGGTTCATGTTCACTTCCTTAGCTAAGTCTTCAATATATATTTTTCTAGTGTAATTCTGCTGTATATAATTTAAGGATTTTTTTATTACATTAATTTTATAGTTTACTGAAGAGGAGGTTGCAGCCTCATCTATGATAAATTTATTTTCTTTGGCTATTGTAAAAAGTATTTTAAAAAGACAAGCTTTTATTCCCATTTCCCATCCGAATTCTTTGTCATCGTAGACTGCGATGGCTTCTTTTACTTCTCTAATTACTCTAGAACCCCAATCAGATTTTTCATCAATAGTGAATGGAAATTTGTATTGTCCATCTAAAAGTGGGCTTATATAATTGCGCTGACAATAATCAAGGCTAGCACTGCTCAAAAAGTTTATATCACATAGTAATGCATGATGAATTGAAAGTTCATCGTTAATACAGTTGGCGGAATGGAGTTGACCACTGTTAATTATGATGCATTGTCCATCGGATATCTTAATAGGGACTGTATCAACATTAAAGACTAAAGAGCCTTTTTCTACGTAGATAATTTCAAATTCATTATGCCAATGCAAATACAACATATATTTATCAGAAAAGTGGTGATAAATATATAGTGGGATAAGAGCTTCACCTCTATCTACCGTTTCTCTTAAGGTATTTTTTTCAGTCTTCATTAATGGAACCACCTTTTTAAATAGAATGTCAAAATAGTGTTATTTCTAGCTAAAATAAAGCAAGTTTTATAATTAAAAAATATATATACTATTAATATAAGGTTTTAATGAAAAAATAACAAGACCAGCTGAAATATGAAAACTGAAAATTTAAGAGGCTGGCGGCTAGGAGGTACATTATGTTTGGTAAATTATTAAATCATAGTACAGAAGAAAACAAAGTATTTTTAAATTTTGAGAAGAACATAGGAAGAATAGAGATAATTAGTCCATGGATAATAAATGTTTTTTCACCTCTAAAGTATGATGATCATTATTCAAGAGCTATTGAAGATTTAAAGGTGGAAGAGTGCAGTTTTTCAGTTGAAGAAAAGGCTGGCTACATAGAGATTAAAACAGAAGTTTTAACAGCTCGAGTATATGATGGGTTTAAGGTTAACTTTTATGATAAAGCTGGAAATGTATTATGCGAGGACTTGAAGGAAGAAAGAGATCCTTTCATAAGACGTGGAAATGTAAGTATCGCTGAAGAGGAAGGTCACAAGGTAGAAAAGAATAGTGAAAAGCATAAGATTGAGATAGTTAAAAAGATTTTTGGCGATGAAAAATTTTACGGACTTGGGGATAAAACTGGACATTTAAATAAAAGAGGGTATGGTTATGAAATGTGGAATACAGATGATCCTAGTCCACATGTTGAGAGTCACAAATCCTTGTATAAATCAATTCCTTTCTTCATAACATTAAGAGAGGAAAGTGTATTTGGTATTTTCTTTGATAATACTTTCAAATCATATTTTGATATGGGTAAAGAGAACTCAAACTATTATTATTTTGGTTCGGATAATGGAAACTTAGATTATTACTTTATAGGCGGTAATAAAATTGAAGATATATTAATGGGTTATACGAATTTAACAGGCAAAACTCCATTACCTCAAAAGTGGGCCTTAGGATATCAGCAAAGCAGATGGTCCTATGCGCCAGAAACCAGAGTTAGAGAGCTTGCTGAAAACTTCAGAGAAAAAGATGTCCCATGCGATGTTATTCATTTAGATATTGATTACATGGATAATTACAAAGTTTTTACTTGGAATGATGAAAGATTTCCTAATGAAAAGGAAACTTTAAAAGAATTAAAGGAAGATGGATTTAAGATAGTTACAATAATTGACCCAGGTGTTAAAAAGGAAAAGGATTATTCTATATATGAAACTGGCTTAAAGAATAATTATTTTGCTACGGATAAGGATGGAGTAACTTATGTAAATAAGGTGTGGCCTGGAGATTCAGTATTCCCAGACTTTTCACAAAGTGAAACTAGAAGCTGGTGGGCTGAAAATCAAAAGATAATGCTTGAATCTGGTGTGTCAGGAATATGGAATGATATGAATGAGCCAGCTAGCTTTAATGGACCACTTCCAGATGATGTACAATTTAAGAATGAAGGCAGGAATACAGATCATACTGAAATCCACAACGTTTATGGACACCTTATGTCAAAGGCTACCTTTGAGGGAATTAAGAAGCACAGCGGAAAACGTCCCTTTGTAATAACTAGAGCTGCTTATGCAGGTTCACAAAAATATTCTACAGTATGGACTGGGGATAATCAAAGCTTCTGGGAGCATTTAAGAATGTCCATACCTATGCTTTTAAACTTAGGTATGAGCGGAATGGGGTTCTGCGGTACTGATGTAGGTGGCTTCAGCTTTGATTGTACAGGAGAGCTTTTATCAAGATGGGTACAGGTAGGCTGCTTTACTCCGTTATTTAGAAATCACTCCTGCATTCATACAAGAGATCAAGAACCATGGGCTTTTGATGAAGAGACTTTAAATATTAATAGAAAGTATATCAAGCTAAGATATAAATTGCTTCCATACTTATATGATTTAATGTGGAAGGGTGAAATGACAGGTCTTCCTATAATGAGACCATTAGTACTTCATTATGCAGGAGATAAGAATGTTCATGAAATAAATGATGAATTTATGTTTGGTGAAAACATTCTAGTAGCTCCGATACTGGAGCAAGGTAAAAAATATAGAGCCTTATATCTTCCAAAAGGACAATGGATTGACTATTGGACTAAGGAGCTTGTTGAAGGTGAGCAAATCATCATAAAGAATGCTCCATTAGATACTTGTCCAATTTATATTAAAGCAGGAAGTATAATTCCTAACTATCCAGAGCAAAGCTATGTGGGAGAAAAGGAAATAAAGGAATTATCTCTAGATGTTTATCCGGGGGAAGGGCACTATTCTCATTACATGGATGATGGGGAAAGTTTTAACTATAGAAATGGTGAGTATACTTTATATGAATTCTCAATTCATGCAGGCTCTGAAGCTGTTATTAATATGAGAAAACCTCATGTAGGCTTTAAAGGATATGAAAGCTTCAAGATAGCTTATAATAGCAAAGAAGTTACAGAAGTATATTTCAATGATAACAAGGTAGAATTTAAAGAAAATAGTAATGGTATTGAGTTTACGATATCTGCTGAAGAAGGAGTAATCAAAATAAAATAGCAGGAAGTAGCTTTGGTAGTTTCTAAAAAGAAATAAAAAATTTCAAATTTAGGAGGCGAGAAGCTGTATGACAGAAAAAGAAAAGATGCTAAAGGGCATGTTTTATAATGCTATGGATGAAGAGCTTTTCGGAGATAGAATAAGGGCAAAGAAATTATGCAGAAGGTTTAATGAATTGGAACCAGACCAATTTGATGAGAGGGAAGCATTATTAAAAGAGCTTTTTCAAACAGAAAAGAAGAGTTATATAGAACCTGATTTCTTTTGTGATTATGGATATAATATTGAAATTGGAGATAATTTTTACGCAAATCATAATTGCACCATGCTTGATGTAAATAAAATTAAGATTGGCAACAATGTAATGTTTGCACCAAACGTACAAGTGTACACAGCTACACATCCTGTAAATGCGGAAGAAAGAATTACAGGAAAAGAGATGGGCTATGAAATTGAAATTGGTGATAATGTGTGGATAGGAGGGGGCGCAATTATTTGCCCCGGAGTAAAAATAGGTAAAAACACTACAATAGGCGCCGGCAGTGTAGTAACTAAGGATATCCCTGAAAATGTAGTAGCTGCAGGTAATCCATGTAGAGTAATAAGAGAATTATAAAATTATTAACCTCCTTATATTTAAAAGTGCTTTCAAGAAAAAACCTTGAAGGCATTTTTTCATTAATGAAAGTTTTTCCATTTTAAATGGTATAATATTATTAATGTAATTTTTATGAAGAAAAGAAGAATTATTGTGGAAGTGGTAAGGGGGAATGTATATGAATTTTGAAACTTGTTTTAATACATCTTCAGCAATTTTGATGGAAGGCGCTATAGGGGAAAGACTAAAACGACAGTATAATGTTAAATTTGATGATAGAGTTGCAATGGCTGGGTTAGTTTATAATGACTACTCAAGGCAAGCTATGGAAAGTATTTTTCAGGGATATGTAAAAATAGCTGAGAAATATAAATTGCCCTTTATGGCTACTACTCCAACACGAAGAGCAAATAAAGAACGGGTTATGCAGTCGGAATTTAATGAAAAAATTATAGAAGATAATATACGGTTTTTAAAACAGATAAAAAGTAATACAAGCACAGAAATGTTTATTGGTGGGTTAATGGGATGTAAGGGTGATGCATATAAAGGAACTGAGGTTTTATCCATAGAAGCTGCCCAAAGCTTTCATTTATGGCAGGCTAATTTATTTGAAAATTCAGGTGCAGACTTTTTATATGCAGGTATTATGCCTGCCTTATCCGAAGCTATTGGTATGGCAAAAGCCATGGAAAGTACAGGCCTGCCCTATATTATTAGCTTTATGATTAGAAATGATGGAAAACTCATAGATGGAACTACCATTCATGATGCAATATTAAATATAGATAATGAAACTATTAGAAAGCCAATCTGCTATATGACAAATTGTGTTCATCCAATAGTTTTAAAAAAGGCTTTATCTCATCCCTTCAATGAAACCAAATTGGTGAAAGAAAGATTTTGTGGAATACAAGCAAATACTTCACCCTTATCACCGGAAGAATTAGATAACTGCTGTGATTTAAAGTCTTCAGATAGCATTAGTCTTGCTTGTGATATGATGGAATTATACAAGTATTTTACCCCGAAAATCTTCGGTGGCTGCTGCGGAACTGATAATACCCATATGGAGGAGATAGCCAAAAGGTTAACGTGCTAAAAGGGAAGTGAAAAAATCACTTCCCTTACCTTAAATTTTAAGAAGCTTATAAGGCATAACCCTCTTTAGTAAGAAACTGCTTTGATTTTAAATATTGAGGGATATTCTTTTCTTCGTCATTTATAGTAATGTTAGCAAATTTATTTTTTATCTCCAGCATGTACACATTATTGTCATAAGGTAAATTTCCAATGCATCTTAATTTTAACTTAAAGTTATCATCTAGCTCACTAATATTAAATAAGGTAAGGAATCTTTTACATCGTCCTTTAAAGGCTCTTTCAGGGTCCAGATTATCTATTTCAGTATTGTCAAAGGTAAAATCAATATTTAGATAATCACCTTCGCAGTATATATTTGATTTACAGAACTCATTTATGTACTGTCTATTTTGATTAGCCCTTGAAATTCTTGAAAACTCCTCAAGCTCATCTACAAAAGTTAAAAACGAAGATTCACTAATAATTTCACTTATTTGAAAGCCTTCACTATTATGGTCGGTTATAGCCCTAAGTATTACAGTAAGTGCGCTTACCCTAATATAATCAACTCTATTTATTTGTAATGTTTTAAAATCAGAGTACCTAATAGTCTTATTAGTAAATGATGTTAGCTTTCTAAATAGAAGAAAAGCACTCATTATTCCATGCTGATAGTTTTCAAAATCCTTGGAATACCTTATATGTCTTGAATAATCGAAATTTATTTGAAATTTAAGTTTATTATCTTTAAGAATTTCTATTTCTTCTTCAGTAAGCTTTAAGAGAGCTTCCTCATTAACCCCAATTGTATAGCCTAATTCGTTAAAGTTAAATAACCTTTTACAAATTTTATCTGACTCTTTATTAGAATCACTTGAAAAACTAAAGCTATAACTAATAAAATTTATGAAATCCTTTATTAAGTTATCATGTATATCTGAATAATTGAAATCAAATTCGCTGAAATTTTTAATTCCAAAATGAGGCAAGATGTTTTTGATATTTTTATTTATAGAATTTATTTTTTTAATAGGGTAACCTAAATCATGGGTTAAAGCAGTTAAACATCTCATGGAATCATAATATACATCAAATTCAGTAATGAGATTTTCTATGTCTATAAAGCTCTGAAATATGTCTAAGTGATTGCTTTCCCTCAGCATAGTACACATTTGAATAAAAAAATTATTTTCCTTTCCATACCTTCGGACAAAAGGCTTAAACTCATCATTTTTCATGATATATTCACCTAGAAAATATACCCACAAACAGTGCATTGTATGGTCTCTATAAAAGGAATCTGATGCAAAAATAAGCTCTTCAAAGCTTACGTATTCATCAAAGTACTGAAATAAATCATCATATCCTCTTCTATCTGGATCTACAAAACTCATAGAAGCCTCAAATAGAAGCTTCCAGAGACGTTTGCAAATCTTAATTTTATTATGCATTTCAGTTTCTTCTCTAAGCTTAATAATTTCCGTAGAGATATCGTTCTTATACCAAGGCTTATTTCTTAAAAACTCTATTGAATCCTTGTCCATTTCACTAAGATAAAAATCAAGTACCTTTTTCTCATTGATTATATTCATATAAACACCTCATTTTTAACAATATTAAACCAATTATATCATTATTATGGTATTTATACCATATAAATACACATCCATACTACGAAGTGACTGCCTCATAAGTTTTCAACGGTTAGGTGCCTTACACTTAAGTTCTAAAAAGGAGAATATAAAATAAAATGACAACCATATAACACATCATATGTTATATAGCTGCCATTTTAAAATTATCCAATATCTCTTTTTCTAAATCCATTAATACTTAAAAGTACAAAGAATATTAAATATACACATACATAAACCATCATCCATACACTTGGTCTTGTTGATGCTCCAGGCATACCAAAGCTTGTTAGATTACTTAAGGAGCCTAGAGTTGAAAAAATGGTGAAGGTCATTTTTCTATAGATTACTTCAAAGGGGGAAATTAAGCTTGAAATAATTCCAATAGCAGAAAGAGTTGAATTGTTTGTAAATGCTCCTGCTTGCTCAATTAATCCGCCAATTAGTCCTAGCATATATAACCCTATTACGAATATGCCATTAATTACTGTCCTGCATATTGTACTTCCATAAAGGCACACTGCAAGTAAGGTTAAAGGCTGAAGAATAAAAAAGAGAAAGCCTTTAAATAAAGCAGCTATGCCGAAGGTTTCTACAATAGAAATCTTGCTTAAGGTAGATATAATGATTACAGCTATATAAAGGAAAGCGCTGTATATAATAACAAGAAGTGCTGTACCTATATATTTTCCCATTATATATTCACCTCTGCGAATTGGCTTTGTTAAAATCGTCAAAATCGTACCGTTTTCTAATTCAGAGGAAACTATTCCTATAGACAGCATTACTGTTAAAAAGCCAACCAGCATACTTGAAAAATAAAAGCCGATCATAGAAATAGTAGAAGAAAGGTTTAAAACTGCATTCACAAGACCGTCAACTTGGTTTATACTTTCGCCCATCTTCTTTAAAATGAAGCCTAAAAGAATAAGATATAATATAGTTAATATACTTATAAAATGAAAAATCTTCTTTCTATGAATTTCTTTAAAAGTAGAAAGTGCAATGGCAAACATTATTCTTCCCCCTTTTCAACAAGCTTTATAAATAACTCTTCAAGGCTGTTTCTGTGTGGAGTAAGACCATAGAGCTTTCCACCGCCTGCTATGATTAATGAGGCAACATCGTGTATTTCTTGGTTTTCCTTTACATGCATTTTAATAGTTTTGCCGTCGAAGGTTACATCTTCATCAATCTTTTCAAGGTTATTTAAAATTTCATTATTTACATTTTCAGCATGAATATCTAAAACAGTATCACCTTCTAAAAGTTCACTCATTTTACCCTGTTTAATAATAGTTCCCTTACTAATAATGGCTGCACTGTCACAAACCATCTCTACTTCACTTAAAAGGTGACTGTTTAAAAACACAGTTGTTCCTCTTCTTTTTAGTTCTACCATGATGTCTCTTACTTCTTTTCTTCCTATAGGATCTAGAGCAGAAGTAGGTTCATCTAAAAACAAAAGCTTTGGTTCACAAAGAAGTGCACTGGCAATTCCTATTCTTTGCTGCATTCCTTTGCTATATGTACCTATTTTACTCCTTTCAGCTCCCTTAAGATTAACAATTTCAAGGACTTCCTCTATTTTTACAGAAGCATTTTTTTTATCAAGCTTATATAAGGAGGAGTGGAAGGACAGGAGGTCTAGTCCTGTCATCCATTCCTGATATTTAAAAAGCTCTGGCAGATATCCTATTTTCTTCTTTGCTTCAATATCTCCAATAGGTCTGCCTAGAACTCTTGCAGTACCTGAAGTAGGGAATAATAAGCCTACTATAGTTTTTATAAAGGTACTTTTCCCTGCACCATTTGGGCCTAAAAACCCATAGATTTCACCTTCACCCACATTTATATTAATATCTCTGCAGCCTTTATTATTTTCATATAGCTTAGTAAGATTCTCAGTTTCAATTACCAATTAAATCACCTCAAAGATTTCACAATTTCAATTATTTCATTTTTATTTACATTCCCATTAATACCAACTATAAGGTCATCCTTAAGAACGAGAATGGAAGATGTATTGCCTTCAAAGCATCCAATTGCTTTCATTCCGTCAATATTCATTTCTTCAAGTTGATTTCCAACGTTAGGAATATATAAGGTGTTTTTCCAATCCTTCATGGATTTTAACTGTTTTTGCATCTGTGGAGGCAGTACAGAAAGCTCTGAAAGAGCATTGAATATTTCATCAACATTTGCTTCAGCCGGTGCAAGAAGTTCTGGTGCTTTGGTTTCCATTATATTTATATTTTTGTTATTTGCAGCATCCTTATAGTCAATATTTATTGTTCCTGCCAGGTTTAAAGAAAAAGTTTTTCCATCTAATTCTTTAGGGAATACCTTTTTTCCACCTAAGGATTTAAGAATTTGATTTACATTATCTACATTTAAAGTAAAATCAATTTTTGCAGGTTTATCAATGAAAATTCTTTCTACGTTTTTCTCAGATATATTTTTAGGAGTTAAAACTATAAAAGGCATTGCTTTTTTAGCTTCATCCATAGATAACACATTTTGCTGCTCTCCACCCTGGAAATTAACCTTGCCTATTTTATCAAGATTAATATCTGCTAAATGATTCTCAAGCCCTTTTTGAAGCTTTTCTATATCCTCTAGTGAAATATTTACACTTTTAATATCCTTTGCCCTGAAGATTGAAACTGCATCAAGAACTGCAGCTCTTATAGGGGTCACTGAAAAACAAGTAGTTAATACAATTGCCGCACAAGCAGCTATAGCTATATTCTTATATTTTTTCATATCCTTAAACGCTCCTTTTTTACTCTTTACTTCAATATTCATATTTCCTGTCTTTATTTGAGGTATATTAAACTCTTTCTTATAGTGCTCCATTTTTTCCATAACAAAGCAGTTTGCAGAGTTTAATCCTTTATATATTTCCTCGCATCTTTCACATTGAAAAAGATGCATCTCTACTTCCTTCACTTCAATATCATTAAGTTCTCCATCTATATATGCTTGAATAGTTCCTTCATTTAAACACTTCATTTTTTATTCACCCCTCTT
>Ga0316601_100000017_pt1 | contig 67601 bp, 66 predicted proteins | sample OWC_soil_day5_no_FD_207663 | JGI IMG/M metagenome (GOLD analysis project Ga0316601, IMG submission 207663) | Wetland soil microbial communities from Old Woman Creek delta, Ohio, United States - OWC_soil_day5_noCT | ecosystem: Environmental > Terrestrial > Soil > Wetlands | place: USA: Ohio... | reverse complement strand
TTCGGACCTATAACAAAGAGTGCTGTTATGAGTTTCCAGAGCAGCGTGGGGATAACTGTGGACGGTATAGTCGGACCTGTAACCTGGGGCAAACTGGGAACCAGCTCGGGAAGCTACACCGGCGGCACGTCAGGTGGAATTTCAACCTCATATCCGGGATTGCTCAGGGTGGGCAGCACAGGTACAGGGGTAAGAAGCCTGCAGCAAGCGTTGGTAAACAAAGGCTACAGCCTGTCAGTGGACGGCGTATTCGGTCCGATAACACAGAATGCGGTAAAGAGCTTCCAGAGCAGCCAGGGAATAACTGTAGACGGAATAGTCGGGCCGGTAACCTGGGGCAAGCTTTTCTGAATCTGAAAAAAATCAAAAAAACGTGCCGGGCAAAACCCGGCATGTTTTTTAATCGCGATTTTTGTTTAATAATCACGATTAATGAATTATAATATAATCATAATTGTCATTTAGAAAGAAGGTTAGGATCATGTGCGATAATCAGATTATGCTGGACAAGAAGATATGGGCAGTGGTGGGAGCGACAGAAAATCCTGAAAAATTTGGGAACAAGATCTACAGGAGGCTCAAAGAAAGGGGCTATGAGGTTTATGCGGTCAACCCCATGTATGAATCTGTCGACGGGGATGCATGCTATAGCTGTCTGTCCGAGCTGCCGAAGGTGCCGGAAGTCATAGATATGGTAGTGTCGCCTAAACGTGCGCTTCCTGCAATTGAGGAAGCAGCAAGGCTGGGCGTTAAATACATATGGTTCCAGCCTCACACCTACGATGATGAGGTTCTCAGGTTTGCAGAAGAACAGGGCATCGAGATTGTTCTGGGCTGCGTGCTTGTGGCACTGCCATAAAGCGGCAAGCCGCAGGAAACGAATTCTATTATTTTAATCAAGGGAGGAAGTTTTGATATGTCAGAAGAAAGAGTACAGGATAAGGTTTACGATAAGCTTAAGGAGCTTGGGATAGAGTATGAGATGATGGAGCACCCTGCTGTGTACACCATAGAGGAGATGGACGAGCTGGGAATAACGGATAAGGGAGGAGTGTGCAAGAACCTGTTCCTGAGGGACGAAAAGGGCAAGAGGCACTTTCTTGTTGTCCTCGAGAAGGACAAGACTGCTGACCTTAAAAAGATCAGGGATCAGATAGGCTCAACAAGGCTCAGCTTCGCTTCGGCCGACAGGCTTGCAAAGCACCTGCAGCTTTCGCAGGGAGAAGTGACGCCTCTTGGAGTAATAAACGACGAAGCCCATGCGGTGGAGGTCGTACTGGACAAAGACATACAGGGAAAGGACAGCCTTGGATTCCATCCTAACACAAACACAGCCACTGTATGGATTTCCTTCGACAACCTGATGAAATACATCAACCATTTCGGCAACAAGGTGAAATTCGTAAAAATATAATACAGATACCGGGTTAGCGGAATTCGCACCCGGTATTTTCTTTGCACAACCTAACACAGTACCTTGACAGGCGAGGTATACGTATACTATAATGCAATTAACAAGAATAAATTTGAAAGAAGTGATGTTTATGTCTATCACGTCGGACATAATCAGGGGCCACACAGAAACCATAATTCTGGCGCAGCTGGCCCATAAGGACAGCTACGGGTATGAAATCAACAAGGAACTGCAGAAGAAATCAGACAACAAGTATGAAATGAAAGAGGCGACAATGTATTCAGCATTCAGGAGGCTCGAACAGAACGGCATGATTGTGTCATACTGGGGTGACGAGAATAGGGGGGCGAGGAGAAGATACTACTCCATCACAAAACTTGGACGGGCTGTGCTCCATCATAGCAGGGAAGAATGGGTGGAGGCCAAAAAGATAATCGATAGCATGATTAACGAGGAGGGTTAAAGATGTACGAAGGGCTAAGAAAACACGTAGACGGGCTTTTCGAAGGCGCTCCGAAGACCGCGAAGGCAACGGAGCTTAAGGAAGAGCTCACAGCGAACCTTATTGAGAAATATGACGACCTTATTGCAGCGGGGAAATCCGAGGATGAAGCTCTGAAGGGCGCGTTGTCGGGAATTGGCGATATGGACAGCTTGGTACAGGAGCTTACGGAAGAAATCAATATAAGCGACGAGGAGATGAGGAGGGAACGCCGCAAGTCGGCGATGTTCATTTCGGTTGCTGTCGGTTTGTATATACTTGGTGTTGCAGTGCTCATCCTTTTCACCGAAGTGTTCAGAGTGAATGACGTTGTGGGGCTTATACTCATGCTTGTCATAGATGCGGTTGCAACGGGCCTGATCATCTACAATGCCCTGTCAAGACCGAAATATCTCAGCGGCAAGGCGAAAGAAGAAGAGGAAGAATGGGTGTCTGCTGACAGGAAGACGAATGACGTGCTTCGCCAGATCAAATCAATACTATGGCTGTGCATAGTGGTAGCTTACTTCCTTATAAGCTTCATATTTACAGCCTGGGCTTTTTCGTGGGTGATATTCATCATAGGGGTGGCGATTGAGAAGATAATTGTTCTTATGTTTCAGGTGAAGGAGAGATAATTATGGATAGCAGGAAGCTGAATCTAGTCCAGATCATTCTTTGGTCCGCGCTTGCAATATTCCTCACAGGTATTCTGATATTCGGAATATCAGGTGGAGGAACGTCCTGGAACCGCGAAATGGCTGTGCAGAAGCAGGAGACTATTTCCCTGGGAGGAATTGAAAAGATCAAGATGGATTTCTCGAGCGAGAATATAGTCATAACGCCTACAGACGATGATGAGATCAGGATAGTAGAAAGTGCAAACAGAAACCTCAGGGACAGGGAGAAATTCTCAACAAGCCGAGACGGCGCCATCCTGGATATTTCACAGGGACAGAACCGCATGGTTATTGGTATCTTCGGGATGAGCATGAACCGGAAAGTTGAACTTTTCATACCCCGGAGCTATGCTGAGAGCCTTGAGCTTGAACTTGACTCAGGAAACGTAATATTCTCTGACGACGTGGCGGTTAAAGACTTTAGCAGCTCCATCGACTCGGGGAATTTTGAAGCAGGGACGCTGAAGGTTGCCGGAGAAGCTTCGATCGAGACCGATTCAGGCAATGTAAGGATCGCAAGCATGGATTCGCTGGCATACAATATCAAGGTAAGCTCCGGAAATATCAGGATCGATTACCTCAAAGGCTCAGGGGAAATCAAAGGAACTTCAGGAAATATTAAAGTAGGCAGGCTGGATATAATCGAATACGCTGATGTGAGGACGACTTCTGGAAACATAGAACTCATAATGCCAAGGGCTCTGAATTTTGAGTTTGAAGGGTACACGGCCTCGGGCAATATCAACACGGATTTTGAGATCATGTATCAAACCGATAAAAAGCACGCCAGCGGCAAAGTGGGAGTCGAGCCGTACGTGAAGCTGAACGCAGAGGTAACCTCAGGAAATATAAATATATCCCTTGAATAGGGAAAAAAATAAGAGACTGTCATTATGACAGTCTCTTGATTTCTATTAACCTATTTTTTTCTTTTCTGCTTCCTTCTTCTGCTGTCCAGTCGCATAGTACATTGCTGTAAGGATCAGAATGAATGGAATACCAACCATTACTGATATTCTTTCGCCTGGGGATATAAGCATTGCTACGAATACTACTGCAAGGAATGCAAGAGCTAAGTAGTCGCTTACAGGATACATGAAGGTTGGGAACTTAAGGCTCTTAACCTGCTCAGGTGAAAGCTTCTTTCTGAAAGCCATATGGCACAATACTATGATGAACCATACGAATATTCCTATGAATGTTGCTATTGAAGTAACTGTGCTGAACGCTTTGCCTGGAGCAACGTAGTTAAGTATAACACCGATAAGCATACATGCTACAGATACGAATATTCCTCTTGCAGGAACGCCGCTCTTGCTAAGAACTGCCAATGACTTAGGTGCTTTTCCCTGAAGCGCAAGGCTGTGAAGCATACGTCCAGTTGTATATATACCTGAGTTACATGATGAAGATGCTGCTGTCAATACAACGAAGTTGATTATGCCAGCTGCTGCAGCTATACCAAGCTTGGAGAAAGTCAGAACGAACGGGCTTCCTGTTGTTCCAATGCTGTTCCAAGGGTATATTGACATGATTACTAAAAGTGAACCAACGTAGAATATCAGTATTCTGTAGAAAACGTTGTTTATAGCTTTTGGTATGTTCTTTTCAGGATCCTTAGCTTCACCAGCTGTAACACCGATAAGCTCCATGCCCAAGAATGCGAATGTAACCATGATTATCGCAGAGAACATTCCGCCAAATCCGTTAGGGAAGAATCCGCCGTGTGACCAAAGGTTACTGAAACCGATTGGAACTCCATTGTTTCCTAAGCCGGTGAATATCATTATTGCACCAACAACTATCATAACTATGATTGTAACAACCTTTATAAGTGCGAACCAGAATTCCAGCTCACCGAAAAGTCTTGCTGCTGTAAGGTTAACCAAAGTAAGTACTGCAAGAGCTACCAGAGCTGAAGCCCAAGTTGGGAATGATGGCCACCAGTACTGGATGTAGATACCTACAGCTGTTGTTTCAGCCATACATACGATAACCCACATGAGCCAGTAAGACCAGCCTGTTAAATATCCAGCAAGAGGTCCCAGGTACTCGTAAGCGTAAGCTGAGAAGGAACCGGATATCGGGTTTTCAACGGCCATTTCGCCGAGTGCTCTCATAACAAGGAATAGTAGGAATCCGCAGACAAGATACATCAATATAAGTGATGGACCTGCCGCTTTGATTGCTGTAGCTGATCCAAGGAACAGACCAACACCGATTGCGCCACCTATGGCCATCAGCTGAATGTGTCTTTCTTCCAAGGAACGTTGCATTTCATGTTCGTGTTGCTCGCTCATAATTTTACCCCCCAAAATTAATTGTCTAGAAAACTATCCTGAAGTCCAGGTGCACCTCTGATAAATTTCAGGAATAGTCTTCATAATGCAGAATAACTTAACAAATATAATAATTGCAAAAGATGAATTATTCCGCAGTTGTAATTCTACCATCGAGTTTAAACGTTTGCAAGAGTTTTTTAATAATTTGTGAATGTGTTAACAGAAATAACTTATGTTATGACGACGAATTTCAGGGCAAAAAAAAGGAGCCCGGAGCCGATTCGGGTTCATCCCGACGTTGCTGTGCAAGGGTTGGGAGACTGTGACCCCGGCTATGGTCGAGCAGCCCGTCATCCCGAAAGCAGAGGATTTGTTTTATTGTTATTTAATTCATTTATCTATTCTGAAAATAGCAATTGATTACCCTGAAATATTCACAAATAAAAAGAGACCGTCTTTCGACGGTCTCGATCTGTAATAATTACTATTTAGCTGCTTTTTCCTTGTCAGCTTTAGCATATTTGAATGTGTATATAGCCCACAGGAATATCAGCCAAGGAATACCTACTATAACTGCTACTCTGTTGCCTGGGTTGATGCACATAACTCCGATTACGAATAAAAGGAATGCTATTGCAACGTAGTTAGCCCAAGGGAATCCGAACATTGGGAATTTCAGATTCTTGATTTCTTCAGGAGTAAGTCTCTTTCTGAAGTTCATCTGGCAAACTGTTATTATGAACCAAACGAATATTCCAACGAATGTAGCTATTGATGTAACATATCCGAATGCTTCAGCTGGCACAACGTAGTTGAGGACAACGCCTATCATCATACATCCAGCTGAGAATATTATTCCTCTTGCAGGAACTTTTGTTTTGCTTACTTCTGCGAAGTATTTTGGAGCTTTTCCTTCAAGTGAAAGGCTGTAAAGCATACGGCCAGTTGTGTATATACCAGAGTTACATGATGATGATGCTGCTGTCAATACAACGAAGTTTATGATACCAGCAGCTGCTGATATACCTAAGCCTGCGAATGTCATAACGAATGGTGAACCCTTAGTTCCGATTTCGTTCCAAGGATAGAGGGACATTATAACAAACAATGCACCAACATAGAATATCATGATTCTCCAGAAAACCTTCTTTATTGCTGAAGGGATAACTTTGTCTGGGTTCTTTGCTTCACCGGCAGTAACACCGATAAGCTCGATTCCTAAGAATGCGAATGTAACCATAACGAGAGCCTGTATTGGTCCCCAAATTCCTTTAGGGAAGAAGCCGCCGTTCTGGTAAAGATTAGCTATACCAACTGGCACTCCGTTGTTTCCGAGACCTGTGAACATCATGATCAAGCCGAGTACGATCATGACTATGATTGTAACAACCTTTATCAGAGCAAACCAGAATTCGAATTCTCCGAACAGTGATGCTGCAGTCAGGTTAATGAGTGTTAAAAGAACTATGCATATGAATGCTGTTGCCCATGCTGGGAAGTTTGGCCACCAGAACTGGATATAAATACCAACTGCTGTTGTTTCCGCCATACATGTAACGACCCACATGAACCAGTATGACCATCCAGTCATGAATCCGGCCAATGGTGATATGAATTCGTAAGCGTAAGCTGCGAATGATCCTGATATAGGATGTTCAACAGCCATTTCACCAAGTGCACGCATAATGATATAAAGAATAAGTCCGCCGCCTGCGTATGCAAGTAACAGTGCAGGTCCTGCCATTTTGATAGCTGTTGCTGAACCAAGGAACAGACCAACACCTATCGCTCCACCTATGGCCATCAGCTGAATATGTCTTTCCTCAAGACCACGTTCTAGCTCTTCGCCACCGAGAGCTCCGCCTTTGTTTTCGCTCATAATTAAACCCCCTAAAAATTTAATTTATTTTGTCAAATAATTTTGATTATTCCTAATGCCTTTTTTTCACCTCCGTTCGAAATTAGGAACATTCTTCGTTAGCAGAATAACACGATATTTAAGATAATTGCAAAAAATGAAGTATTCTGCATTAAAATCATTCTATCACCACTATGAATTTTTTGCAATATATTTTAATAATTTATGAACAAAAAAATATGCACACACTGAATAATGCCTTGGTTACTGGGGCTTCGGGCTGTTTGGCGAATATTTAGAAAACGCTATATTTTCTAGCTAATGGTAATTTGAAGTGCAAATAAATTACATTTGACCAAATATTTTATAAATAGTAGAATTGAAGATAGAAGTGAAATTGTTAAAAGTTTGGAATATTGAGGGGAGGATTATTGATGACGCTAAAATTAAAAAAAGGAAAAGCTTTGGTTGCAAGGGACAACAAGGTCATAGGAACCGGAGCGAGGGTGCCTTACTATCCGCTGGTTATAAAGAGAGGACATGGATCCATTATCGAGGATGTAGACGGAAATGAATTCATAGACTTTCTGGCAAGCGCTGGAGCGACCAATACCGGGCACTGCCATCCTAAAGTGGTCAAAGCTATCCAGGACCAGGCGGCAGAGCTTATACATTATACTCCGGCCTACATGTACAATGAACCTATGATTAAGCTCGCCGAGGAGCTTGTTAAAATAACTCCGGGCAAATTCAAGAAAAAGGTCATGTTCGGCATGTCGGGTTCGGATTCAAATGACGGCATGATAAAAATTGCCAGGGCTTATACAGGAAGAAGCAAGATAATTTCCTTTGTGGGCGCCTACCACGGATCGACTTACGGATCCATCTCGCTGTCTGCTCTGAGCCTCAACATGAGGAGGAAAATCGGTCCTCTTCTTCCAGACATATACCACATCAATTACCCGGACTGCTACAGATGCAGCTGCGGAAAGAAAGTTGCAAGCTGCAACCTGGAGTGCCTTGATGAGCTGAAGCAGAAATTCACTACATACCTGCCGCCTGAAGAAGTTGCGGCAATAATAATGGAGCCGATAGCCGGAGACGGCGGCATAATAATCCCGCCGGAAAAATACACAAAGGCTCTATATGCTTTATGCAAGGAGCACGGAATACTGTTCGCTGTCGATGAAGTTCAGCAGGGCTTCGGAAGGACAGGAAAATGGTTCGCTATTGAAAACTTCGGTGTTGATCCGGACATCATGGTGCTTGGCAAATCGATAGCATCGGGAATGCCGCTGAGCGCCGTAGTGGCAAGGGAGGAGATCATCGAATCTGTCGGGCCTCCTGCGCATCTGTTCACGACTATAGGAAACCCTGTATGCTGCCAGGCTGCTTTGGCGACCATAGACGTAATCAGGGAGGAAGGCCTTGTTGAGGCTTCAAAGGAAAAGGGCGAATACCTCAAGGCCAAATTCATGAAGCTTAAGAAGAAATACCCTCTAATCGGCGATGTAAGGGGGCTGGGATTGAACCTGGGAATCGACCTTGTAAAGGATCCTAAAACGAAGGAAAGATACCAGGTAGCCTGTGCGAAGATATGCTATAGATGCTGGGAGAAAGGCCTTCTTCTCACCTTCTTCGCTAACAACGTGTTGAGGGTACAGCCGCCTCTTGTGATAACAAAAGAAGAGCTGGACAGGGCTATGGTGATAATAGAAGAAGCGATTCAGGAATTCCTGAACGGAGATATCCCTGATGAGGTTTTGGAAACTGCAAAGGGCTGGTAATAAATATAGGGCGGCGTATGCCGCCCTTGTTTTTGGGGAGAAAGCATGGAATACAAACTGATAAGGAAAAAAAGGAAGACTCTGGCCATCAAGATATCGCTGGAAGGCGAGGTTATCGTGTATGCTCCGCACAGAGCGAGTCTAAGGAGCGTAGAATCACTCCTCGCTGAAAAGGAGGAGTGGGTAAGGAGAACCAGGAGCAGAATCCTTGAAGGATTAAACCAGGAACGCGACAAGGTGACCTTCCTGGGCAGGAAATACAACATGAGCGTGATCGAGGGGGGCGCAAAAAAAGCCGCCATAGAATTTGACGGTTCTGAATTCCGCATATACTGCAGAGAGGCCGGCGATGCAAAGGGAGTCCTGTATGGATGGTACAAGGAAAAGCTTTTGAAGATTGTGACGGCTAGAATAGGGGAGCTGTCATCCAGTCTGGGCGTGAAGCCGGGGAAAATTGGCGTAAGGGCCCAGAAGACTATCTGGGGCAGTTGTTCCTATGAAAACAACATCAGCATCAATATGAAGCTCGCGCTGGCGCCGCCTGAGATAATAGACTACATACTCGTACACGAGCTTTGCCATATAAAACACAAAAACCACAGCAGCGATTTCTGGCTGGCTGTGGAATCTGCGATGCCTGATTATAAGGAGAGGAGACGCTGGCTCAAGGAAAACGGCTATTCCCTGCTACTCTTCTAGAGCGGGGGCTTCCGTTTCCTCGGGTGCGTTCTTCAGGCTTATCTTCAGCTTTTCTATTCTTTTTTCATTTACTTTTTCAATTTTAAACTTCATTCCCTCGAATTCAAGCACTGGCTGCTCTTCTTCGTTTGGGATGCTCCCCATGAGGTTGACTACAAAGCCTCCGATGGTGTCGTAGTTGTCTGAAGGAAGATCTATATGCAGCGTTTCGTTGATATCGTTTATTGACATCAGTCCGTTGACCAGATATGTACTCTGGTCTATTTTCTTTATGTCCTCATCGCTTTCATCATATTCGTCGAATATGTTGCCCATTATTTCCTCGATAAGGTCTTCGATGGTTACTATCCCAGCAAATCCGCCATACTCGTCTATGAGCATAGCCATATGGTTCTTTGTGTTCTGAAGTTCCTTGAAAAGTGTATCTATATTTTTGGTCTCAGGCACAAAGTGTGCTGGCCTCAGTAAATCCCTTATGCTGCCCATTTCTGAATTCTTTGACAGCCTGAGGCTGACAAAAAGATCTTTCATATAAAGAACTCCGATAATGTTGTCGATGTCTCCTTCGTAAACAGGGATCCTTGAATACTGCTCTGACAATACCTGGTCCACCACTTGTTCCGTTGGTGTTTCAATATCTATTGCAAACACGTTGGTTCTCGGGGTCATGATTTCCTTTGCGAGGGTGTCGTCGAACTGGAATATACCTTCGATCATATCCTTTTCAGTCTCTTTGATCACGCCGGTCTCTTCGCCTACGTTTATAAGCATTCTGATTTCTTCCTCGGACACTTTTTCTTCAAGGTTCTCTGAAGTTATGCCTACGATCCTAAGGAGTATGTTGGAGGAAAACGTGAGAAATTTTACAAAAGGCTTCGTCACCTTCGAAAAAAACAATACGGGTTTGACGACCGCCATAGCTATCTTCTCCGAGTTGTTAAGCGCAATCCTTTTGGGGAAAAGCTCGCCGAGAACCAGCGTAAGGTAAGACATAAGTATGGTTACAATTATTACGGAGATTGATTCGGCTCCGTATATGTTCATGCTCTCCAGCATACTGGTGATGTATTTTGAAATGCTGGTTGCTGCAAAAGCACTCGCCAGGAATCCGGCAAGAGTCACCCCTACCTGTATGGTTGCCAGGAACCTGCTCGGCTCTGCTATGAGCTTGTTTATAAGGAGCGCCTTTTGGTTGCCTTCCGAGGCTAAAAGGTTAATCTTGTTTTTGTTTATAGAGACGATTGCCATTTCTGAAGCTGAGAAAAATGCATTCACAAATATCAGAATGAAGATGAGCAAAAGCTCTATGATAAGACTGCCAGGACCACTGTCCATTTATGAATCCTCCTTGTGAATATAATTAGTTTAATAATAATTATAACATATTTCCGTAAAAATACATATGAATTGCCAAGAAACTGAAAATTGTCAGGAAAGCATCGCGGTTGATTGTTCTGAAAATTGTTGAATTCTGAATTCTATAGGAATATAATTGTTATGGAAACATATTAAACGGGGGTGCAATCATGAATCAAACGGTCAAAAAAGGAGAATGGGTCCAAATCCATGACATCATTTTGAAACCAGAAGAAAGGACGGCAAAAATTCCCGAGGATACAAAGAAGGTTCCTTTGGAGATATGGGTAAAGGGTTTCCTTAACGCCGATGCTAAGATGGGTGACGTTGTTGAGGTTACAACAAGGGTCGGAAGAACTGTCACGGGAACTCTGGTTGACGTAAATCCTACATATGACTACGGCTTCGGCGACATCTATATTCCAGAGCTTCTCAAGATAAGCAGACAGGTTAAAGACATAGTGAGAGGGGTGGAGAAATAATGGCTTTAGATAAGAGTTTTGATGCGGTAACCGCAAGAAGCAACGAGATAATAAAGGACGCCATAGGGGTTGACTACTCGAAATTTGAAAGCGGAAACATTGCCTTCGATTACGAAGGTATGATGGACAGCGTGGGATATTCCCTGGAGGAAGTAATTAAGATAAACAGGGAGACAGGCGTAGGAAACACTCCTCTTATAGAGCTTAAAAACATATCGGCCCTTGCAAGGAAGCTTTCTGCTCCCGGGAAAGGTGCAAGGATATTTGTCAAGGACGAGCAGTGCAATCCTTCAGGAAGCTTCAAGGACAGAAGGGCTGCCCTTTCGGTGTATGAGGCTCAGAAGATGGGCTACAAGGGAGTGGTTGCAGCCACAAGCGGAAACTACGGCGCAGCTGTAGCGTCACAGGCTGCCATGAGGAACCTCGACTGCATAATTGTTCAGGAATGCTACGACTCAAAAAAGGTAGGACAGCCGGAAATACTCGAAAAACAAAGGAAATGCGAATGCCTCGGAGCAGAGGTTGTCCAGCTTTCGGTGGGACCTGAGCTGTTCTACACATTCCTCAGCATCCTTGAAGATACAGGTTACTTCAACGCTTCGCTCTACTCCTTCTTCGCAATAGCAGGAACAGAGACATTGGGCTACGAGCTTGCAAACCAGTGCAAGGAAATGACCGGGCGCTTCCCTGACTACGTATTGGCGACACACGCCGGCGGAGGGAACCTGACAGGTACGGCAAGAGGGCTCGTGAAGGCGGGAGCGACAGAAACAAAGGTGTACGGGGCATCCGTTGACCTCAAAGGCCTGCATATGGCTTCCGACAACGATTTCAACAAGAAGTCCTTCACAACAGGACACACAGGCTTCGGTGTTCCTTATGCGACAGACCCTGACCACAGCGACGTTCCGAGATCAGCAGCAAGACCTCTGAGATACATGGATGAATACATGATCGTCAAGCAGGGTGAGGTGTTCTACATGACTGAAGCCCTTTCAAGCCTCGAAGGAATGGAAAGAGGACCTGCAGGGAACACTTCCCTCACGGCAGCCTTCGCTCTGGCAAGGGAGCTTGACGAGGATCAGATCATAATAGTGCAGGAGACTGAATACACAGGAGCAGGAAAACACCCGCTTCCGCAGCTGGCTTTCGCAAAACAGAACGGCGTGGAGCTTTCCTTCGGAGATCCGGACGCAGACATTCCGGGAAAGAACATAATCCTCCCAGAGCACCCGTCCATGATAAAGTCGAGATACTCTGACATGGACAAGCTGAGAAGATCCTACATCAAGAAGCAGGTTCAGCATGTCGGCGCAACATGGGCAGGGGAAAGCGACATCGCATACCTGGCAGCTGAAACGAAATCAAGCAAAGAATTTGTTGTGGAAACATTGAAGGGAATTAACATAGAAATCAAATAAAAGGAATATGTAGGAGGAATAAAATGTTTAGAAATCACAGACCTGTTTGGGAAGAAGTAAATTTGGACAATCTGGCTTATAACATGAAGAACATCAGGGCCAGGGTTAAAAGCAAGGAATTGTTTGCCGTAGTCAAAGCTGACGCCTACGGGCATGGAGCCGTAGAAGCAGCTCCGGTTCTTCTGGAAAACGGCGCAACGAGACTTGCTGTTGCCGTCCTTTCCGAAGGCGTGGAGCTTAGGAAATCCGGCCTGACATGCCCTATATTGATTTTGGGATATACTCCTGAAACCCTTTTCGGAGAAATACTTGAGTATGACCTCGAGCCTACTCTTTTCAGCTATGATTATGCTGAAAAGCTTTCGAAAGCAGCAGCTGCTGCGGGCAAAACTGTTAAAATCCACATCAAGGTGGATACCGGTATGGGTAGGATAGGCTTCCTTCCTAATGAAGAGAGTGTTGCCGAAGCTGTGAAGCTAAGCGGGCTGCCTAACCTTGAGGTTGAAGGGCTTTTCTCGCATTTCAGCACAGCTGACGAGCTGAACAAGGAGTATTCGAACTACCAGTGGAAGAACTACAACTGGTTCCTGGACAAGCTTGTAGAAAACGGAGTAAAAATCAAGATCAGGGATATGGACAACAGCGCTGCAATCATGGATCTGCCTGAAACAAATCTTGACGGAGCAAGGCCCGGCATAATACTGTACGGCTACTACCCTTCGGACGAGGTTGACAAAAGCGTTCTGGACATAAAGCCTGTAATGACTCTGAAGGCCTGCCTGCTCCATGTGAAAACACTGGAGGAAGGGCAGTATATTGGTTATGGAAGGAAGTTCAAGACCGAAAGGAAATCCGTGATCGGAACCATAGGAATAGGCTATGCTGACGGCTACACCAGGATGCTTTCAAAGAAGGCCAAGGTTATAATCAACGGAAAATTTGCACCTGTGGTAGGAAACATATGCATGGACCAGTGCATGATAGACCTTACTGACGCAGGCGAAGTCAAAGTCGGAGATGAGGTCATACTTATGGGAACCGACGGAAACCTGAAATTCGATGCAGACGATATTGCCCCTCTCCTGGGAACGATAAACTATGAGGTTCTCTGCATGGTGGGAAGAAGGGTTCCAAGGGTTTACACCAAGGGCGGGGAAGTAGTCAAAGTGAAGGACATGCTTCTGAAATAACAAAACATTCAGCTGCTGGCACTACGTGCCGGCAGCTTTTTGCTACAGGACCGGATTGACGAAATATATTCATTAATAAGCGGTTAATATTCGTGCTATATTATTGACGATAAACATATCATCTGTTACGATATTGTGGGGGGTAATGTCTATGAAGAACAAGTACGACGTTGCAATTGTGGGCGCTGGACCCGCCGGGATTTTCACGGCGCTGGAATTATCCGCTCTCAGCCCTGAACTCAGCGTGCTGATTGTGGACAAGGGAAAAAACATCGAGAAGAGGACATGCCCCGAACGAACAACGGGGAAATGTGTGAAATGCAGTCCCTGCAATATCACCTTCGGATGGTCGGGAGCCGGCGCGTTCTCGGATGGCAAGCTTTCGCTGAGTCCCGAGGTAGGCGGCAGGATATTGGAGTATTTACCGGAGCGTGAGGCGAAGGAGCTGATTAAGTACTGCGACGATATATACCTGAGATTTGGCGCTAACAAGAAAGTATACGGATTGAACAATGAAAAAATTGACAGCATAAAATACGAGGCGAGCAAGCACAACATCAGACTTATCGAATGTCCCGTAAGGCATCTGGGCACAGAGCTGGCGTATGAGGTCAACAGGAGGATGTACCATCACCTGATAGACAACACGAATACGGACTTCCTTGAGCTTACGGAGGTCACGGATATCCTCGTGGAGGACGGAGCTGTATGCGGTGTAGAGATCTGGCAAAACGGAGAAAAGACAGTCATAAGGGCTGACTTCGTTGTTGCGGCACCAGGGCGAGGCGGAGCTGAGTGGCTGGCAAAAGAAGCCCGTAAGCTTCAGCTGAATACCACAAATAATGCAGTTGATATAGGCGTCAGGGTCGAAGTTCCAAATTCCATAATGGACCATCTTACAAAAGATCTCTATGAAGCCAAATTGGTATACTTCTCCGACACCTTTGAGAACAAGGTGAGGACCTTCTGCATGAACCCCGGAGGAGTCGTTTCGGCGGAACACTATGAAGGCAGCATAGCGGTTGTCAACGGCCACAGCTATTCGGAAAAAGAGCTGAGGACGGAGAACACGAATTTTGCGATGCTTGTATCCACCACCTTCACGGAGCCTTTCAACAAGCCGATAACCTACGGCAAATATATAGCGGAACTGGGCAACATGCTCACGGGAGGCGGCATCATGGTGCAGCGTCTTGGCGACCTGCTTCAGGGCAGGAGGACTGACCGCTCCAGGCTCGGCAAATCAACCACGATACCTACACTTAAATCTGCGGTGCCCGGAGATTTAAGCTTTGTGCTTCCGCAGAGGCACCTTACAGCAATAGTGGAAGCTCTGAAGGCTTTTGACAAAATCGCACCGGGATTGTATAGTAAAAATACACTGCTTTACGGTGTTGAGGTGAAATTCTACTCAAGCAAATTTGATACAAACAACAGTTTTGAAACGGATATAAAGAACCTGTATACCATCGGAGATGGGGCGGGCATCACAAGAGGCCTGATGCAGGCATCGGCCACTGGTATTGTTGTAGCAAGAGACATTGCAGGTAAATTATAATATATAGTATATTTTGAAAGCGAGGAAATTGTTATGTCAGCATTTATAGTTTTAGGTGCACAATGGGGAGACGAAGGAAAAGGCAAGATGACAGATTATCTTGCAGAAAGAGCAGATGTAGTTGTAAGATTTCAGGGAGGAAACAATGCAGGCCATACTGTAGAAGTAGAAGACAAGCAGTATAAGCTTCACCTGATACCATCCGGAATTCTACACAATGAAAAGATGAATGTAATCGGCAACGGAGTTGTTCTCGACCCTAAAGCTTTATTTGAGGAAATGAATTACCTGAAAGACCTTGGAGTAAGCATCACGCCTGAAAATTTCATAATCAGCGACAGGGCTCAGCTTATCATGCCTTACCACAGAATCATGGACGGCATAAAGGAAAGCGCAAGAGGTAAAAATGACATCGGCACAACAAAGAAAGGCATAGGTCCGTGCTACACAGACAAGATGGAGAGAAGCGGACTAAGGGTCTGCGACCTGATGAACAAGGATGTCTTTGCAGAAAAGCTGAAAGAAAACGTAGAAGACAAGAACGAAATCATAACAAAAATCTACGGCGGAGAAGCATTGAGCTACGATGAAATACTTAAGGAATACCTGGAGTATGCTGAAATGATGAGGCCGTTTGTAAGGGATACGTCGGTTGAAGTCTATAACAGGATAAAACAGGGCAAGAACGTGCTGTTTGAAGGAGCGCAGGGAGCGCTTCTGGATATAGACTATGGTACTTATCCGTACGTTACATCTTCAAGCACTATAGCGGGCGGAGTATGCACCGGCGCGGGCATAGGACCTACAATGATAGACAGCGCGGTAGGAATCGCCAAAGCATACACGACAAGAGTGGGCAAGGGACCATTCCCTACCGAGCTCAATGACGCAACAGGCGAATGGATAAGGGAAAAAGGACACGAATACGGGGTAACCACAGGAAGATCAAGAAGATGCGGATGGCTGGACATAGTAATACTGAAATCATCGGCAAGGGTATCCGGACTGACGAGCTTCGTAGTTACTAAAATAGACACTCTGGCCGGACTCGAAAAGGTTAAGATGTGCACAGGCTACAAGCTTGACGGAAAGGTAATAGACTACTTCCCTGCAAGCCTTGAAGACCTCGGAAGATGCGAGCCTATATATGAAGAGTTCGACGGATGGGATGAATCCATAGAGAACGCAAGATCCTACGAAGACATCCCTGAAAATGCAAAGATATACATGAAGAGGATAGAAGAGCTTACAGGAACAAGGATTTCGGTAGTATCGGTTGGTCCGAAGAGAGACCAGACAATGGAAATAAACAAATTATAGAATTGCTTGAAATAGGCTTGATAGTTTTCTATAATGGTTATAGGCGCCAGGCGTCAAAAACCAAAATTTATTTTTAAAGAGGAGTTTTTAAAATGAAAATAACTAAAGACATGCTTATAGGACAGATAATAAGGGAATATCCTGAAACAGCAGGCATACTCCAGTCATTCGGAATGGGCTGCGTATACTGCCCTTCAGCTGCGGGAGAAAGCATAGAACAGGCTGCAATGGTTCACGGATTAAACCTGGACGCTTTGCTGGAAGCGCTTAACAAATAACATAAATAACAACAGAAACAAGATGGGGAGCATATCAAAAGCTCCCCATCTTGTTATTTTTTTGCTGAGCTCATTGCGGCTATATAGCCTGAGGCCCAGGCCCACTGAAGGTTGAAGCCTCCGCAGTCTGCATCAACGTCAAGCACCTCTCCTGCAAAATACAGGTGAGGGACGAGCTTTGACTCCAGTGTGTCTGCGGAAACCTCCCTTGTGTCGATGCCGCCGGCGGTAACCTGAGCGTTTTTGAAGGAGTTGGTATCATATACCTCGAAACTCCAGGCTTTCATTATGCCGTACAGCTTCTTTTTCTCGATAACCGTAAGCTCGCAGCATGGCTTATGGATATCCCTGATGCCTGCCTCCCTGAGGATGATAGGGATCAGCTTCTTGTTGGCAATTCCTATAAGGGAGTTCATCACGCTCCTGTAGCTGAAGGTGGCAAAGTGGTTCTCGAGAAACTCCCCGAGTGCAGGAAGTGTCATCCCCGGCATCATGTCTACCACTATGCTCACTGCCTCCTGCCGGGACAATGCATAGGATGCTTTGCGGCTGAGCTGCAGCACCGGTGGTCCGGATATTCCGTAGTCGGTGAACAGGATTTCGCCGTATTCCTGCCTTGATTCGCCTTCGCCGGATATAACCTTTGCGTAGCCGTCGAACTTGACGCCGGATACGGCTTTGAGGTGGTCGTACCTGAGCTTAAGCTGGACAAGAGAAGGTATCGGCCTGACAATGCTGTGGCCGAGCTGCTTGGCAAGGGTGAAGCCTGAACCGTCCGAACCGCTGGTCGGGAAGGATTTGCCGCCGCAGCATATAATGAGCCGGCTGCATTCAAAAACATCTCCGCCATTTGTCAGAAGCCTGAAGCCTTTCTTTGTGGGTTTTACTTCCTTGACCTTGGAATTCAGGTAGACGGGCAAGCCTCTTTCTTCCAGGGACAGCCTTAAGATGTCAAGCACTGAGGATGCCTGGAGAGACAGCGGGTATGCCTTCCCGCCGTCCAGTGTCGTGAGCGGAAGCCCCAGGAGGCTGAAAAAGTCAACGGTGTCATTATAGCCGAAACGGCCTAATATATTCTCCGGAAAGGAGGGGTTTTCGCTGTGATACCTGTCCGGGTTTATGTCGGTGTTTGTGATATTGCACCGCCCGTTGCCGGTTGAAAGGAGCTTTTTGCCGATCCTGTCCGAGCCTTCGATTATTGCAGCATCGATGCCCATATCTTTTGAGGCTATAGCCGCAGCTATTCCCGCCGCCCCGCCGCCGATCACTAAAATATCATGAAACAAATTCTCATCTCCCTGTAATTTTTTGCGCTGAGTTGTGATAGAATATTGGTATAACTATTTTAACATATAAAGGAGGCGTCAGTATGTATAAAATATACGCTGTTTCCGATTCCATAGGTGAAACCTCGGAACTGGTTGCAAGGGCTACTGCCAGTCAGTTCCGCGGAAGGATAGATGTGGAGAGGGTTCCTTATCTCAGAACCCCAAAAAGTGTGGATGACTTCATCGAAGGAATAGAAGAGCCTCACCAGAGCATGGTCATATCGACCATAATAACCGTTGATGTCAGAAAGCATCTGCTTGAGAGATGCATAGAAAAAAACATACATGTCATTAACATACTGGGACCGTGCATCAACATGGCGTCGCAGCTCATGAATGTGGAGGCCGAGAACAAGCCGGGGCTTATCTGGGGCATAGACTCCGCCTATTACAAGAAAATCGAGGCAATGGAATTTGCTATGCAGTATGACGATAGCAAGGACCACTCGGGAATAAAGCATGCCGACGTCGTTCTCATAGGCCTTTCCAGGACGTCCAAGACTCCAATATGCATGGCGCTGGCGAATAAGGGGATAAAAGCGCTGAACATTCCTCTCATACCTGAGATTCCGATACCTGACGAGCTTTTCCAGATAGACAGGAAAAAGATCATCGGTCTGACAATCGACCCGCTCACACTTATGGACATAAGGAAGAACAGGCTAACCAGGATAGGCAAGTCCTCGGCGCACTTTAAGGAGCTTCAGTACGCCAATGCGGAAAGGATACTGGGCGAGCTCGAGTTTGCTGAGAAACTAATGAGAAGGCTGAAGTGCCAGGTGATAGACGTAACAAACAGGGCTATAGAGGACACCGCGCTGCTCATAATGGAATACACCGGATACATCAAAACAAAATAAATGCAAAAAAATCGAAAAAGATGTTGACACCGATAAGAAAATTATGTATTATAGTCTATGTCGGGTTTGCCGAATACGCAACTTAACTTAATAAGGCCCATTGGTCAAGCGGTCAAGACACCACCCTTTCACGGTGGTAACAGGAGTTCGATTCTCCTATGGGTCACCATTAGTGTGGGCGCATAGCTCAGCTGGGAGAGCATCTGCCTTACAAGCAGAGGGTCACAGGTTCGAGCCCTGTTGTGCCCACCACACTATTTTATGGCCTGGTGGCTCAGATGGTTAGAGTGCTGGCCTGTCACGCCGGAGGTCGAGGGTTCGAGTCCCTTCCAGGTCGCCATAAAATCCCTTGCTGGCATGGCTCAACGGTAGAGCAGCTGACTTGTAATCAGCAGGTTGTAGGTTCGATTCCTATTGCCAGCTCCATTAACAAATTAATAAGGCCCATTGGTCAAGCGGTCAAGACACCACCCTTTCACGGTGGTAACAGGAGTTCGATTCTCCTATGGGTCACCATTAAAGTGGGCGCATAGCTCAGCTGGGAGAGCATCTGCCTTACAAGCAGAGGGTCACAGGTTCGAGCCCTGTTGTGCCCACCATTTTTATGGAAACAACATTATATGGCCTGGTGGCTCAGATGGTTAGAGTGCTGGCCTGTCACGCCGGAGGTCGAGGGTTCGAGTCCCTTCCAGGTCGCCATATAAAAAAGAGTGTCTCAGGATGCTCTTTTTTCCATTCTGAAAATCCGAAGCAAAAGAAAGGACTGCCTTGAGGCAGCCCTATTTTTTTGTTTCCTTTATGTTCTTGCTTATCCTGATGTCGTTTCCGTAAAACTTGCAGAGCGTGAATTCGCCCAGCAGTCTTGAGGATATCCTTTCGGAGTACAGGTGGGCAAGGCTCTCCAGACCGCAGTTTGTGGATACCAGCATCTTGCTTCCCTTCAGAAGCTTCTTGTTGAGGAAAGTGAACAGCTCGGTCTTGGAGAAATCGGTTATCTGCTCCGAACCCAGATCGTCTATTATAAGCAGGTCGCAGTTCAGGAGTATATCCTCCAGCTCGGGATCTGTTTCGAAGCGGATCCTCTTGAGGTCTGAAACCAGCTCCTCCGATGTCTTGTAAACCACGAACCAGCCCCTGTCCAGGAGCTCCTTGGCGATGCAGTGAGACAGGAAGGTCTTCCCCGTGCCGGGGCCGCCGAAGAAAAGGAGATTCTCGCGTGAAGACTGAAACTCCTCGATGAAGTTCCATGCCTTCGACAGAGTATCCTCTATATTTTTCCGAGGGCTTTTCGGCTCTGCTGCCCGCCTTGAACTGCTGTAAACCTCTATATCGAAATTCGAGAAGTTGTTTTCCCTTAGTATACGCTTGATATCCGAGCGGTCGTAATAAAGCTCGATCAGCTTGTCTTTGAAGCACGGGCACTTTTTTGAGCCGATGTAGCCTGTGTCCCTGCATTTGCCGCACCTGTAATGAAGCTCCAGGTAGTCAAGCGGGTAGCCCCGGCTTACTAGAAGCTCCGATTTTTTCACCCTGAGCTCCGTTATCCTTTCCTTCTGTGCGGCTATCAGGGCGTCGATATCCTTAGCGCCGCTTATCATATCCAGGGAGAGCCTCAGGCCAAGCCTTGCTATTTCACGCTCGATTTTCATCACTTCAGGTATCTTTTTCTCAATTTCCGCTCTTCTTTCCTTGAGGAGGTTCTCTTCTTCGATCCTCGCAGCCTCGTACATCTGCATGATTTTTGAATTATATCTATTAATCATCGGTATCCCATCCTAGCAATTTTTTTTCGAGGTCGTCATAGTCGTATTCCCTGTGCTCGAAATTGTTGAACTTTCCTTCAGGCTGCTTCTGGGCTGCAGGGACGTTTTTGTAGCCGCCCTTGCCCTGGACTTTCCTCGTGTCCTTCTTGTCGATGTCCTCGAGGGTCTTTATACCCTCCTTGAACCAGCTTGTAAGGATGCCGTCTATATACTTGAAGTCGGCCTTGTTTATCCTTTCAAAGCATACACTGCTGGCTTTATATATGATGTCCAGGCTGAAGTTGTAGGTGTAGAGCCATTTTACTATGAGGTCCTCCTGGGGCTTCATCACTTCTCCGTCCCTGATTCCAAGGTACTTCAGGATCTTCCTTATCTTTATCCACTTGTCTTCGTGCTTCTTTATAAAGGTCTGAGCATCGTCGACACTTTTGATTTTCGCATCAAACCAGGTGAGGGCTGTTTTTTCAATATACCTGGAGTCGGTCTTGCCTTTGGAAGAGCAGTACTGTATAAGGAGAAGGATTATTTCGGGGCTGAAGCTGTACTCCTTCTGCCAGGATATATACATCTGCATCTCAGAGGAGGAGAGCGGCCTGAAAAGAAGCTTCTCAATGTCCTGCAGCATGTCCTTGGTGGATGAGTTGTTCAGCTCTTCCAGCAGGTTGATGTCCTGCTGCTTCGCATCGCCCGGTTCGTCCAGGTCTACAAACTGGATGGAGAAGTTGCCCATATTGTCCATGGGGATCATTTTGATTACGCCGGCATCGCTCCAGTACGTCCAAGCATTCAGAACGTCGGTCTCAAGGAGGTGCAGGGAGCTCGCCATGATCTGTGAAGCTACGCCCGGTTCGCCGGAAACGCAGTACTTCAGGCCGAGGAGATATACCTTAACGAATTCGCCCCTGGCCTTCGGCATATAATTTTCTATAAAAACATTGCTTACCGGGGTAAACATGCTGTTCCTGTTCTTGAATACAAAAGTGCTCATATATATTTAACCTGCCTTACGTTATTTAAAAATCTCTCAATCAATTATAGCATATTAAAAAAAACTGTCACAACTTAATTAATTGGGCAATTGTATATATATGGCAAAAAAATTGACAACGCTTTGCTGTTATTATATACTTTGACTGTCAAACTAATTCACATATAGATGAAAGGGAGAGGATTAAATGAAACTACCTTCTTTAAAAATAGGCGATTTAACCGCGAAGCTGCCGATTATACAAGGCGGCATGGGTGTAGGCGTATCGGGCTCAAAGCTTGCGGCTGCAGTTGCAAAGGTCGGCGGCGTCGGCGTAATATCAGGAGTTCAGATTGGATATAGAGAACCGGATTTTGAAACGAATACTTTGGAAGCGAATATAAGGGCAATGAAAAACGAACTTAAGGCTGCGAGGGAAATGAGTCCCGAGGGGATAATAGGCGTAAACCTCATGGTTGCCATCACCCACTACGACGAGATGGTGCAGGCCTGCATAGATGGCGGAGCTGATCTCATAATATCAGGAGCCGGGCTGCCTATGAACCTGCCCAAGCTGGTAGAGGGAAGCAACGTGAAAATCGCGCCAATCGTTTCGTCCGGAAAAGCGGCAACGCTGATAATCAGGAACTGGACGAAGAAATACTCAAGGCTGCCTGACCTGGTCGTTGTCGAAGGCCCTGAGGCCGGAGGACACCTGGGTTTCAAGAGGGAAGAGCTTGATGAGGACACAATGAGACCTTTGGATGAAATTGTTACGGAGGTCATAGAAGCCGTTTCGGTTTTTGAGAAAGAATTTGGAAAGGATATACCGGTGATAGCAGCCGGAGGAATATATACGGGAGAAGACATAGCAAGATTCATAAAGCTGGGAGCAGCGGGCGTCCAGATGGGAACGAGATTCGTTGCCACAGACGAATGCGATGCAGACCCTAAATACAAGCAGGCCTACCTGGATGCAAAAAAAGAAGATATTAAGATAATAATCAGCCCGGTAGGTATGCCGGGAAGGGCAGTAAGAAACAAACTTATAAAAAGTGTCGAGGACGGCAGGATACCTCCAAAGAGGTGCTACAACTGCATTAAGAAATGCAATCCTAAGGAAACTCCGTACTGCATTTCCAAAGCTCTCATAGAGGCTGTTACGGGAAATCTGGACGAGGGATTGATTTTCGTTGGCAGCAATGCCTACAGACTCGAAAAAATCATATCAGTAAAGGAACTGATGAACGAGCTGGTTTCAGAGGCTGAAAAAATCTAAAGGGTGAAAATATGAAGAATACCGTAAGTGTTTTAAATGAACTGTTCGTCAGAACCTTCAATGATATCCTCTCTATTGAGCAGAAGGCTCTTCAGGCAGGTGTTTTTAAGGATCTGTCCGTAACCGAGATTCACACCATAGAAGCGATAGGGATGTACGGCACAAAGACCATGTCTGAAGTGGCCGGAATCATCGGAATTACAGTGGGAACCCTTACTACTGCAATCAATCATCTTGTAAGAAAAGAATATGTTATAAGAAAGAAATCAGAGGAAGACAGAAGGGTGGTTCAGATCAGCCTGACAAGGAAAGGGAAGCTTGCCTACAGGGTTCATGAAAAGTTTCATGCAGACATGGTTCAGGCCATTATTGCGGAGCTGACACCCGAGGAGGAAGAGGTGCTGATCAAGTCCCTCGACAAGCTGAACAGTTTCTTTAAGAAGAAGGTTCAGTCTTAAAATACAACTGATAAGGAGATAATAGAAATGCATAATGCTAAAATTATTGGTACTGGACATTACGTTCCGGAGAATATCGTAACCAATGACGATATGGCAAAGATAATAGAAACAAGCGATGAATGGATAAGCACAAGGACAGGGATAAAGGAAAGAAGGATATCAACCGGAGAGAACACCTCGGACATGGCTGCAAAGGCAGCGCTCAAAGCCATAGAGGATGCGAAAATTTCGGTGGAAGACATTGACTTCATATTCCTTGCAACCTATTCCCCTGATGCCTTCATACCTAACACGGCATGCATTGTGCAGAGCCTGATAGGCGCAGTGAATGCAACCTGCTTCGATCTGTCCGCAGCCTGCACAGGCTTCATCTACGGACTTGATATGGCAACCCAGTATATAAAAACCGGCAGGGCTAAATGCGTGCTCGTCATTGGAGCCGAAACACAGTCAAAATTGCTTAACTGGGATGACAGGGGAACCTGCGTGCTCTTCGGGGACGGAGCGGGCGCTGCAATCATGACAACCGGTGAAGAAGCAGGAGTGCTTGCTTGCTACAGCGGATCCGACGGCACAAAGAGCTGGACGCTTACTGTAGAAGGAGTTCCCGTGAGGAATCCTTTTGTGGAAGGAAATCCGGGCTCAATGTACGATCTTCAGAACAGCACGATCAAGATGGACGGAAAAGAGATATTCAAATTTGCCGTAGGCATAATGATCAAATCTGTAGACGAGCTTCTCAAGATTTCAGGCCTGAACATCGAAGATATAAAATATGTTGTCCCGCATCAGGCGAATTACAGGATAATCGAATCCACGGCAAAAAGGCTGGGCCTGGATATAGGCAAATTCTTCATCAACATTGACCGATACGGGAACACATCGGCTGCCAGCGTGGCCATAGCCCTTGATGAGCTGGCAAAAAGCGGGAACCTTGAAAAAGGGGATAAAGTGCTCATGGTCGGTTTCGGCGGAGGACTTACTTACGGCGGTGTTATCGTAGAGTGGTAGAAGACAGGATATTTGAAAAGGTTCGGAGCATAATTGCTAAACAGCTCGGACTGGAAGAAGGAAAAGCAACCCTCACGACTACCTTTGAGGACCTGGGGGGTGATTCCCTCGATCTATTCAACATTGTTATAGAGATCGAAGAGGAATTCGGCATACAGATAGAAGACCCGGAAGCGATAAAGACTGTCAGGGATGCAGTTGATTTTGTAGAAACAAAGACGAAAAAACATTAGGAGGATTTATATTTATGATACATAGTGAACTTTGCGATTTATTGGGGATAAAATACCCCATCATTCAGGGCGGAATGGCCTGGATAGCTGACGCATCACTGGCAGCCGGAGTGTCAAATGCAGGCGGGCTCGGAATCATAACAGGCAATGCGCCGGTTGAATGGGTAAGGGATGAAGTAAGGAAAGCCAAGCAGCTAACAGACAAGCCTTTCGGTGTAAACATAATGCTCCTGGGCGAAACAGCCGAAGCTGTAGCAAAAATGGTCTGCGAGGAAGGCGTGAAGGTCGTTACTACGGGAGCCGGTAACCCGGGGAAATACGTGGAGATGTGGAAAGCTCACGGGATAAAGGTGATACCTGTCGTTCCGTCAGTGGCGCTTGCCAAGAGGATGGAGAGATCCGGAGTAGATGCCGTAATTGCTGAAGGAATGGAAGGCGGCGGACACATAGGCGAACTAACAACAATGGCTCTTGTTCCCCAGGTCGTGGATGCCGTGAATATCCCTGTAATCGCTGCAGGAGGAATCGGCGACGGAAGAGGCTTGGCTGCAGCGCTCATGCTTGGCTCCGTCGGTGTTCAGGTCGGAACAAGATTCCTGGTAGCTGAAGAATGCACTGTTCATCCCAACTACAAGAAGAAAGTGCTTGAAGCTAAGGATATAGACACACAGGTTACAGGAAGGGCGACCGGACATCCTGTAAGGGTTCTAAGGAACAGGCTTACAAGGAAGTTTCAGCTGCTTGAAAAGGAATGCGCTCCGGCAGAAGCATACGAGGAACTGGGCAGGGGAGCTCTCAGCAAAGCTGCAAAGTATGGCGACGTGGACAACGGATCAGTAATGGCGGGACAGATAGCGGGCATGGTTAAAAAGGAACAGACCTGCAAAGAGATAATAGAAGAGATGTTCAAGGAAGCAGAAGAAAAGATTTTCGAAGTCCAGAATAAAATGATAGTGAGATAAATTTGGAGGTTAATATGGGTAAAATAGCATTTATTTTCTCAGGTCAAGGCGCACAGTATGTCGGTATGGGAAAGGAACTATACGACAGCATACCTGTGTGCAAAGAGGTTTTCGACAAAGCGGACGAAGCGCTAGGGTTCAGCATAAGCAAAATATGCTTCGAAGGACCTGAAGAGGAGCTGGGCAAGACAGAGAATACGCAGCCGGCAATACTGACCATGAGCATAGCGGCCATGAAAGCTCTTGAGGAGGAGGGAATATTCCCTGACTACACTGCAGGGCTAAGTCTAGGTGAATATTCAGCCCTGGTATGCAGCGGCGCCTTCGATTTTGAGGATGCTGTAAAGCTCATAAAAAAGAGGGGCAAGTTCATGCAGGAGGCAGTTCCAGCTGGCGTTGGAGCCATGGCTGCAATAATAGGCCTTAAGGAAGAAGTCCTCAGGGAGGTCCTGGCAAAGTCAGCTCACGCGGGCCTGGTTGAGGCAGCGAACTTCAACTGCCCAGGACAGATAGTAATTGCAGGAGAAGTGAAGGCTGTTGAAACCGCAGTTAACAATGCAAAGGAAGCGGGAGCGATGATGGCGGTAATGCTGAATGTGAGCGGCCCTTTCCACACATCGATGATGGAGCCGGCTGCAGTCAAGCTTGAGAAAGAGCTGGCGGCTATGCTTGTAAAAGACATGAAGATCCCGATAATCACAAATGTGACAGGGGAATTCGTCGAGAATTCAGCAGACATAAAAGCGGCTCTCAAGAAACAGGTGATGAGCTCGGTCCTCTGGGAGAAGACAATAAACACAATGCTCGAAGCGGGAGTGGACACGTTTGTCGAGATAGGCCCGGGAAAGGCGCTCTGCGGCTTCGTGAAAAAGATCAACAGGAAGGTAACAGCTATTAATGTGGAAAACGTTGATTCGCTGCAGAAGGCAATAAATAAAATTAAGGAAGTGGAGCAATAAATGAGCGATAGGATTCTTGAAAATAAAACAGCGGTCGTCACTGGCGCTAGCAGAGGCATTGGAAGGGCTGTGGCTGTAAAGCTGGCTTCCCTGGGAGCCAACATAGTGCTTAACTACAGAAGCAGCGTTAAATCAGTTGAAGAGGTAGTGGAAGAGATCAAGGCGATGGGCGGGAATGCCGTCGCTGTGCAGGGAGACGTAAGCAGCTTTGCCGAGGCGGAAAAAATCATTAAGGCCGCGGTGGAAAACTTCGGGTCACTGGACATCCTCGTGAACAACGCCGGTATAACTAAGGACGGGCTTCTGGCAAGGATGAAGGAGGAGGATTTCGACAGCGTGATAGAGACAAATCTTAAGGGAACCTTCAACTGCATCAGGCATGCTACCCCGATAATGATGAAGCAGAGAAGAGGAAGGATAATAAACATGACTTCCGTTGTAGGCGTTGCAGGAAATGCAGGACAGGTGAACTATGCGGCTTCCAAAGCAGGGGTTATCGGCATTACTAAATCGGCAGCCAAGGAACTCGCGACCAGGGGCATAACAGTGAATGCCATAGCTCCGGGATTTATTCAGACAGACATGACAGACGCTCTTTCAGACAAGGTGAAAGAAGAATTGCTTTCAGGCATTCCATTAAAGAGATTGGGTCAGGCTGAAGAGGTAGCCGAACTTGCAGCATTCTTAGCATCTGACAGCGCGAGCTACATAACAGGTCAGGTAATCAATATTAACGGCGGAATGTACATGTAATAAGAAATAAATTGATAGGTTGGTGAATTAATTGAGTAGAAGAGTAGTAATAACAGGCTTAGGGGCAGTGACTCCTTGCGGAAATGACGTAGAAACGTTTTGGAACAACATAAAATCTGGTGTGAGCGGTATTGATTTCATAACAAAGTTTGACACTTCGGACTTCAAGGTGAAGATAGCTGCAGAGGTAAAGGGTTTTGATCCTCTCCAGTACATGGACAGGAAGGAAGCCAAGAGGATGGATGTCTTCAGCCAGTTCGCTATTGCTTCAGCTGTACAGGCTGTCGAGGATGCGAAGCTTGACATTGAAACTGTTGACAAGAACAGGTTCGGAGTCGTAATAGGTTCCGGAATAGGCGGAATAGACACAATCGAGAAAGAGCAGACCAAATTCCTGCAGAGAGGGCCAAGCAAGGTTCAGCCTTTGTTCATACCTATGATCATAAGCAACATGGCCGCAGGCAATGTAGCTATTAGGTTCCAGGCAAGGGGAATCTGCACTACAGTCGTTACCGCGTGCGCAACAGGCACAAACGCTATCGGGGAAGCCTACAGGATGATCCAGTACGGAACAGCGGATGCAATGCTGGCAGGAGGAACAGAAACATCAATAACTCCGCTTTCAATCGCCGGCTTTACAAACCTCACTGCACTGTCAAAAAGCGAAGACCCTAAAAGGGCATCCATTCCTTTCGATGCAGAAAGGGACGGCTTCGTAATGGGAGAAGGCGCCGGAGTGCTGCTGCTTGAATCACTCGAGCACGCACAGAAAAGAGGAGCTAAGATCTACGCCGAGATTGTGGGCTATGGCTCAACCTGCGATGCTTACCACATGACTTCACCTTCACCGGATGGGGAAGGCGCTGCCAGAGCAATGGATATTGCCATAAAGGAAGCAGGAATAACACCTGATGAAGTATCATACATCAACGCACACGGAACAAGCACACCGCTGAACGACAAATATGAAACGATAGCGATCAAGACAGTATTCGGCGAAAACACAAAAGTGCCTGTGAGCTCAACCAAGTCAATGACGGGACACCTTCTAGGGGCTGCAGGCGCTATAGAAGGCATAATATCAGTTAAGGCTCTGGAAGAAGGATTCATACCTCCGACAGCAGGCTATTCAGTAGCAGATCCAGACTGTGACCTTGACATAGTGCCTAATGTTGGAAGAAAAGCTGACCTTAAATATGTGCTGTCAGATTCCCTTGGTTTTGGCGGTCACAATGCAGTAATATTAATGAAAAAGTGGAGTGAGTAATATGGATTTTAATGGTATAAAAGATATTATCAATGCTATGGACAATTCATCGCTGGATTACCTTGAAGTAAACTGGCAGGGAATTTCATTCGTTATGAAAAAAACCGGAGAGCCTCATGTAGAATACATCCAGAAGGCAGCGCCTGAAGCGCTTAAGGCAGCAGCGCCAGGCGCTGAGGAAAAGGCATTGGTGGCAGCGCCAGCTGCTGCGCCAGTGATCGCAGCAGCGCCCGCACCGGCGCCTGTACCTGTGGCAGCAGTTCCGGAAGAGGATCTGTATGTAGTGGCTTCACCTATAGTGGGCACATTCTACGAGTCACCAGGCCCCAGCAAGCCGAAGTTCGTCGAGGCAGGAAAGGCAGTAAAAAAGGGCGACGTGCTCTGCATACTCGAAGCAATGAAACTCATGAATGAGATCCATTGCGAGGTTGATGGAGAGATAGTCGAAGTTCTCGTTAAGAACGAAGAGATGGTGGAATACAACCAGCCGCTGTTTAAAATCAGGTTAAAATAACAATATCTTATTGATATGGGAGAAAAAATGATGGATAATGAATTTAATGTGAATCTTGGCGTAAATGAAATTAAACAGATAATCCCTCACAGGTATCCGATGCTTCTGGTGGACAAGGTGGAGTATCTGGAGCCTGGATTAAGAGCTATAGGCTATAAAAATTTAACTGCAAATGAGGCTTTCTTCCAGGGTCATTTCCCGCAGGAGCCTGTCATGCCCGGGGTGCTCATAGTTGAAGCTCTGGCACAGACTGGGGCGGTGGCTATCCTGAGCGATGAGAGGTTCAAGGGCAAGACAGCTTACTTCGGAGGCATAAGCAGCGCTAAATTCCGCAGGAAGGTTGTTCCCGGAGATGTTCTCAGACTTGAAACCGAAATAGTAAAGATAAAGGGACCTGCCGGGTTCGGAAAGGGCGTAGCCTATGTGGGCGATAAAAAAGCCTGCGAAGTTGAACTCACATTCATGATAGGCTAAGCTAATATTTTATTTGAAAGGTCGAGTTAAATGTTTAATAAAGTACTGATTGCAAATAGAGGAGAAATAGCAGTAAGGATAATAAGGGCCTGCAGGGAGATGGGCATAGCTACTGTGGCGGTTTATTCCGAAGTGGACAGAGATGCCCTTCATACGCAGCTTGCAGATGAGGCAGTGTGCATTGGACCTGCACCGGCAAAAGACAGCTATCTTAACATAAAGAACATATTGAGTGCCTGCGTCCTTACTGGCGCAGAGGCGATCCATCCTGGTTTCGGGTTTTTATCGGAAAACAGCAGATTTGCAAAAATGTGCAAAGAGTGTAATATAGTATTCATAGGGCCTGAACCTGAGTGCATAGACAAGATGGGAAACAAATCGAATGCAAGGGAGCTTATGATAAGTGCGGGAGTTCCGGTTGTTCCTGGTTCCGAAGGGGCCATAAAGACCGAGTCCCAGCTCATCAAGACCGCTTCGGAAATCGGTTACCCTGTGATGATCAAAGCTTCTGCCGGCGGCGGCGGAAGGGGCATAAGGATAGTGCACGATCCGGAAAGGCTTGTAAATGACTACGAAAGCGCAAAAGCCGAGTCAAAGGCTGCCTTCGGTGACGACACAATCTACATGGAAAAATTCATCGAGAAGCCAAGGCATGTTGAAATACAGATCCTGGGCGACAAGCACGGGAACATAGTCTACCTCGGCGAAAGGGACTGCTCCATACAGAGGAGGAACCAGAAGGTTCTTGAGGAAGCGCCATGCCCTGTCATGACAGAGAAGTTGAGAAAGCAGATGGGAGAAACCGCGGTACGTGCAGCAAAAGCCGTTAACTACGACAATGCAGGAACGATCGAGTTCCTTCTGGACAAGAACGGCGACTTTTACTTCATGGAAATGAATACCCGTATCCAGGTCGAGCATCCTGTAACCGAGATGATCACAGGCATAGACCTCATCAAGGAGCAGATAAAGATAGCAGCAGGTGAAGAAATTCAATTCACCCAGTCCGACATCAAACTTGAAGGACATGCCATAGAGTGCAGGATAAACGCAGAAAACACTGAAAAGGGCTTCATGCCTTCGCCGGGAAAGATCGAAAGGCTGATCATCCCGGGAGGATTCAATGTCAGAATAGACAGCGCTGTTTATCCGGGCTATGTGATACCGCCAAACTATGATTCGATGATTGCAAAACTGATCGTGCATGGTAAAGACAGGGAAGAGGCCATAATGAAGATGAGAAGAGCCCTCTATGAGTTTGTCATAGAAGGAGTATACACAAATATCGATTTTCAGCTTCAGATCCTTATGGACGATGATTTTGTAAAGGGTGACTACGACACAGGTTTTATTGCCAGAAAGATGAGCATCTAGAAGTGATGGGTACTCATCCGGCAGGAGGTGAAAGGGCTAATGAACAACTTATTTAAGAGAAACAAATATATCACGGTGAGCAAAGAGCCGATCAAGAAGGAAGCTCAAGTTGAAAAGAAGCCTTCCATACCGGGGGGCATGTGGGCGAAGTGCGCTAAATGCGGACAGACCATATACAAGGAAGACCTTGAGAGCAACAACAAGGTTTGCCCGTACTGCGACCACCACATAAGGATGACCGCAAGGGAGAGGGTAGAATTCCTGACGGACATTGACACCTTTATGGAGTTCGATAGAAACATGAAGTCTGTAAACCCTCTCGGCTTTGAGGGCTATGAGGAAAAGCTCGGCAAGTCCGTAGAATCAACGGGGCTGAATGAAGCTGTGGTGACTGGAAAAGGTGAAATCCTGGGAGAGGAAGCGGTTATCTGCGTAATGGACAGCTTCTTCATGATGGGCAGCATGGGCTCTGCTGTAGGGGAAAAGATCACCCGTGCAGTGGAGAAGGCGATAGATTTAAGGCTGCCGGTCATCATATTTACAGCCTCAGGGGGAGCAAGGATGCAGGAAGGGATATTCTCCCTCATGCAGATGGCAAAGACAAGCGCGGCCCTTGGGAAACTCTCGGATGCCGGACTCCTTTACATTACAGTAATAACGGATCCAACAACAGGAGGGGTAACCGCCAGCTTTGCAACCCTCGGAGATGTAATCCTGGCAGAGCCGGGAGCTCTCATAGGCTTTGCAGGCAGAAGGACGATAGAGCAGACGATTAAGAAAACACTGCCTGAAGATTTCCAGACAGCGGAGTTCATGATAAAGCACGGCTTCGTGGACAAAATTGTTCACAGGCGTGACCAGGTCAAGATGATAAAAAACATTCTGGCGATTCACAGAGAATCGGGGAGGAGGTAGGCTATGGCTGTTGTAGATATCAAAACCAAAAAAACCGCCTGGGACAGGCTTCAGCTTGTAAGAATGATAGAAAGGCCTACCGCCATGGACTATATTGACAGGATATTCGATTCATTCATCGAATTCCACGGCGACAGGTATTTCAGCGATGATGCTGCCGTAGTAGGCGGGATAGCTATGCTTGACGGCATGCCGGTCACTGTGATCGGTCACCAGAAGGGAAGGAACATCAAGGAAAACATCAAGAGGAATTTCGGAATGCCTCAGCCGGACGGCTACAGAAAAGCCCTGAGGCTGATGAAGCAGGCAGAGAAATTCAACAGGCCTGTGATATGCTTCGTTGATACAAAGGGAGCCCATTGCGATGAAGGGGCTGAAGAAAGAGGCCAGGGTGAAGCCATAGCAAGAAATCTTCTCGAGATGTCGAAGCTAAGGACCCCGAGCATTTCGATAGTTATTGGCGAAGGCGGAAGCGGCGGAGCTCTGGCTCTTGCGGTTACCGACCAGGTATGGATGCTGGAAAACTCAATTTACTCCATACTGTCGCCTGAAGGATTCGCAGGAATCCTGTGGAGGGACGGCAGCAGGGCAAAGGAAGCTGCAAACATAATGAAGATAACAGCCAAGGACCTGAAGGGTTTTGGCATAATAGACAAGATAATCAAGGAACCTTTCGGCGGAGCCCACAAAAATGTTGATAAGGTTGCCGAGGAAATCAAGAAAAACCTTATATCGACACTGGACAAACTTAACTCAAAACCCGTTGAAGAACTGGTTCAGAGCAGGTATGAGAAGTTCAGGAACATGGGTGAATACAGCGAGTAAAGAGGCATTTGCATAGAAATATGCAAATGCTTTTCACTATCTTGAGAGGTGAGGAACATGGGCGTTAAGACATTGATTACATACAATTTCGGAGAAGAGAAAATGGAAGGCCTCAGGAAGCTGGGCTGCGACCTCATATACATACCAGAGAAGGAGGTTGCGTACAGCGAAGAACTGAGAGATGTCGAGGTTATCATAGGGTATGACCCCTTTGCAACACTTGATATATCAAAAATGAAAAAGCTTAAATGGATCCAGCTTTTCAGCGCGGGCATCGACCAGCTCCCCACCGGTTATCTTAAGGATAAAGACATAATCATAACAAACAACAAGGGCTACAGCATACCCATAGGGGAATGGATAGTAATGGACATACTGGAGCTTCTCAAGCACAGCTCAAGGTTCATGCGCAGCCAGGACAGAAAGCAGTGGAAACTCGACAGGGGGATTCTCGAGGTTTACGGGAAAACCATAGGCTTCATAGGCACAGGCGCCATAGCTCAGGAGGCTGCAAAAAGGCTCCAGGGTTTTGAAGCAAGGGTGGTGGGGCTGAACACCAGGGGCTTAGAAGTTCAGTACTTCCATGAGTGCTTCAGGGCTGACCAGCTTGACGAGATGCTCAGCCAGGCGGATATTGTTGTAGTTACGATCCCGTACACAGATTCGAGCTTCCACCTCATCGATGCCGGCAGGATAAGAAACATGAAGGACGGTGCCTGTTTCATAAACATTGCAAGGGGAAGCATAGTCGATGAGGCGGCGCTTATCAATGCGCTGGAAAGCGGGAAGATCGCCGGCGCGGCACTTGATGTGTTCGAGGAGGAGCCGCTCAGTCCGGCAAGTCCTTTCTGGGAGATGGACAACGTGATAGTAACGCCTCACAACGCCTTCATTTCAGATATGAAGGACGAGAGGAGATACGAGACAATTCACGGAAACATGAAGAATTTCATGGATGGCAAAGAGCTGAGAAATGTGATAGACCTTAAAAGAGGTTATTAGGAGAAGCACAAAAAAGATCACGCCGCTGATAAATTTATCAGCGGCGTGATCTTTTTACACTTCAAATTTGTATTTATCCCTGCACATATTGAAGAACGCTTTTGCCGTAGGGGTCAGGGTCCTCTTTGAGCTGGTAACCAGGTAAATATTTCTGGTCATAGGCAGGTTCTTAATTCTGCTCTCCCTCATGAGGCCGCAGGAAACGTAATCCCTGCATACCTTGCTTGATACGACGGAAACCCCGAGACCTGCCTTAACAAACTGAAGCATGGTGTCGAGGCTGTTAACCTCGTAAGGAACCTTGAGATTGGATAGATCCACGTCTTTCCTGTGAAGCATATCCTCAAAGGTCTTTCTTGTCGCAGAATTTTTCTCCCTCATTATGAAATCATGCTTCAGGAGATCTTTAAGCGACAGAACCTCCGGAAGTTTGAAGGAGACTGGCGAAATGACAACCAGTTCATCCTCCATCAGCCTGAAGCAGTCTATCTTTTCGTCATTCACCATATTACCAACAATTCCGAGCTCTGAATCAAATTTGATTATATTATCAATTATCTGTCCGGAACTCATCTCGGAAACATTGAAGTGAACATTCGGGTAAGCGGTATGAAAATGTTGAAGCAGCCCCGGGACCAGCGTGTTGCATGGAGTAGTGCTGGCAGACAGGTACAGATTCCCTTCGATATTGTCGTTGAAGGTGGAGAGCGTTCTTACCGCCTTGTCTCTGGTATTCAGGATATCTATGGCATAGTTTAAAAAAGATTCCCCTGCTGGCGTGAGCGAAACCTCCTTGGAAGTTCTGTCGAAGAGCTGGATTTTCAAATCCTTCTCAAGGCTTGAAATATGTGAACTTATAGCCGGCTGCGAAAGGAAACTAGAGGTTGCCGCCTTTGAAAAACTTTTGAATTTTGCTACATTGATGAATGCTTCTATCTGCTTGAAATCCATTTCAATCCTCCATAAATGTTGTTGTAGTATATATAGTTTAGCATAAATGAATAAAATATTGTTAGACTAAATAAAAAAAGAAAGGGGCAATCCCTTTCTTTTATTGCTATTTCTAGATATACAATTTATTTATATTGATCTGATTGTAGGCATCCCGTATTTCCATCTCGGTGAATTCCAGCGCGGTCCCCAGGGCAGCAAAGTCTTCCAGCAATGTTGTATAGTTGTCGAGCGAAGAACATACGACAAAATCATTTATATCCACATACAGGGTCTCGAATTGGGAAGAAAGGCTTAGTGCGGCCGAACTTGCCTTGATCTCATCTATCCTGTACTTGTAATCGAAGCCTGTATAGAAGGCGAGTATCAAGCAGTCTCTATAGAGGGATAAAAGGGAATTTCTGTCGCAATTGTCCGGCGGACAATTTTTGAAACAGTTCGTTGCTTTTGCCAGTTCCGCAATCCTGACCTGAAGAGCCAAGATCTTCTCAGTCTTTCCCTGGATATAATAATCTGAATTAGCAAATTGCGTTTCATATGGTTCCGATAAATTCATTAAACAGGGCCTGCCTTTCATAATAAAATTATATGCCTTAACCTATTTTAATATAACGGAAGAAATAATGAAACATCAGTAATCGGTTACAAAAAAATAAATTTAAAAATATTTTTTGAAAAGAAAAAGGCACGACCGGATTGAAGGTCATGCCTTGGTTTTTATAAAAGGAGTTCGGTTGTCCTGTCGAGGATTCCGTTTAGCTCTGCGATGGCTGTTCCGTAGTTTGTGATTGGCACGTTCTGCTCGGTTGCCCTGATAAGCCTTGTGAGGAACTGCTTCCTGTTGAACATGCAACCTCCGCAGTGGAGTACAAGCTTGTATCCGGAAAGGTCTTCAGGGAAATCAACGCCCGCAACCACCTCTATATCGAGGTCGCCGCCAGCCTTCTGGTTCAGCCAGACAGGCAGCTTTTCCCGGCCGATATCGCCCTGCAGTGCATGATGCGTGCATGCCTCGGCAATAAGGATCTTGTCGCCGGGCTTAAGTGTATTTATTGCTTTGGCGCCTTTTACAAGTACCTCCAGGTCTCCTTTGTACCTCGCCATCAATATGGAGAAGGAAGTGAGAGGGATTTCAGGAGGCAGAATTGAGTTTACCTTATGGAAAACCTGAGAGTCCGTTATGACAAGGTCAGGCTTTCTTACAAGGGCGGAAAGCATATCCTCCAGCTCCGTAAGCTTGACTGTCAGTGCAAGCGTGTCGTTGTCAAGAAGGTCCCTGAGAATCTGAACCTGCGGGAGTATGAGCCTTCCTTTAGGTGCCTGTATATCCTGCGGCGCAACGAGTATGACTATATCCTTGGGTTTCACGATATCCCCTGTAATAGTTTCGCGCTCAAAATCGAGAGGGGAGTGGGTCTGGATCGCCTCCTTGAGCCTGCCGATATTGATCCTTTCCTTGGCGCTTACCCTGACGAAAGGAATATCGAACAGCTCGTCAATGTCTACGCTCTGGAAGCTGCTTCCCGATTCATCTATCTTGTTGATTACGCCTATCACAGGGATCTTCCTTTCCCTCAGCTCGCTTAACCACTCCTTCTCAAGGGAGTAATCCTTGCTTTCCGCAGAGAAAAGGAGTATTGCCAGGTCTGTCTTGTCCATTACTTCCCTTGTCTTTTTGATCCTAAGCTCTCCGATTTCGCCGATGTCATCAAGCCCGGCTGTGTCTATCAGCACTATCGGACCAAGAGGAAGAAGCTCCATAGTTTTGTAAACCGGGTCGGTTGTTGTCCCTGCTACATTTGAAACCAGGGCTATGTCCTGTCCTGAGATGGCGTTTATCAAGCTTGATTTGCCGGCGTTTCTACGGCCGAATATTGCTATGTGAAGCCTGTTTGCTTTAGGTGTTTCCTGCATTTCGGGTACCTCTTTTCGTTAGAATTCTGCGTAGCCAGTGGTTCTTGGGAACGGTATTACGTCCCTTATGTTGGATACTCCTGTCATGTACATTATGATTCTCTCGAAGCCCAGTCCGAAGCCTGAATGTTTTGTTGTGCCGTACCTTCTGAGATCCAGGTACCACCAGTAGTCTTCCCTGTTGAGCCCGAATTCATCGATCCTGCGCTCAAGCACATCAAGCCTTTCCTCCCTTTGGCTTCCGCCGATTATCTCGCCGACTCCCGGAACGAGAAGGTCTGCGCAGGCAACTGTCTCGTTGTCGTCGTTCAGCCTCATGTAGAAGGCTTTTATTCCCTTAGGATAGTCCGTTACGAAAAGAGGCTTCATGAACACCTTTTCGGTAAGGTATCTCTCGTGCTCTGTCTGAAGGTCTATGCCCCATTCGACAGGGTACTGGAATTCGGCGCCTGATTTTTTCAGTATGTCGACAGCCTCAGTGTACGTGATCCTCCCGAATTCCGAGTTCACTATATTGTTCAGCCTGTCAAGCAGTGTTGTGTCGACGAAGGAGTTGAAGAATTCCATCTCCTCGGGCGCATTCTCCATTACATAGCTGATGATGTATTTTATCATTTCCTCTGATATGTCCAGGTAGTCATCCAGCTCCGCGAAAGCCATTTCAGGCTCTATCATCCAGAATTCTGCAGCATGCCTTGCGGTATTCGAATTTTCGGCCCTGAAAGTAGGTCCGAATGTGTATACGTTCCTGAACGCCTGGCAGAAGGTTTCCACGTTGAGCTGACCGCTTACTGTGAGGTTTGCCTCCTTGCCGAAGAAATCCTGGGAGTAGTCGATTGTTCCGTCCTCATTCTTAGGGATGTCATTGAGGTCCAGGGTGGTGACCCTGAACATCTCTCCCGCACCTTCGCAATCGCTGCCGGTGATTATAGGTGTATGGGTATATACGAAATCCCTCTCCTGGTAGAATTTGTGGATTGCAAAGGCAGCTATGGAGCGCACCCTGAACACAGCTGAATACAGGTTGGTCCTCGGCCTGAGATGTGATTTCGTCCTCAGGAACTCGATTGAATGCCTTTTTTTCTGAAGAGGATAGTCGAGGTCTGAAAGCCCCTCTATTTCAATTTTGGACGCTTTGATTTCGAACGGCTGCTTTGCTTCAGGGGTGAGTTCAAGCCTGCCATGAACTTCGATGGCGGAGCTTACGGGAAGCTTAGATAATTCCTTGAAATTCTCAAGCGAGTCGTCGAATACAACCTGGATGTTCTTGAAAAAAGTACCGTCGTTAACTTCGATGAAGCCGAAGGCGTTTGATGCCCTTACTGTTCTAACCCAGCCGGAAATCTTGATATCCTTGCCTGCGAATGCATCGGTTTCTCTATAAATTTTTCTTACTAAAGTATTATCCATAGTAATCACCTCTCTAAAATTTATTGCATAAATATAATATACTCTAAAATATTCCTTACTTCCATAGTTTATTGGAACTTTAGCTTGGCCAGGGCCTCGGCCAGAGCAGAGTTGATAGGCTCGCCGCTTTCCTTGTTCTGATCCTTAAGGAATTTCGAAACATCCTTCTTGGAAGGTGCGGATTTTTCCTGTTTCTTTCTCTCGTTGAATGTGGAGAGCTTCTCCCTGTATCCGCATTTGCAGGTGAATATCCTGCCGTCTCCTTCGCCGTGCAGCTCAAGCTTTTTATGGCACTCCGGGCAGCGAGCATTAGTAACAGTCGCAAGGGTCTTTCTTGTGCCGCATTCCCTGTCCTGGCACACCAGCATACGTCCGTGCTTGCCTTTTACCTCAAGCATGAATTTGCCGCAGTCCGGGCATTTCGTCCTCGTAAGGTTGTCGTGCTTGAACTGCATTCCGCTATTTTTTATGTCATCCACGACCTCCTTGGTATATGCCCTCATCTCGTTCAGGAAGGCGTTCTTGTTTAGCTGGCCCTTTGATATGGCGGCAAGCTTCTGTTCCCACTCCGCCGTCAGGAGAGGGGATTTAAGCTCGGCAGGAACCAGCTCCAGCAGCTGTCTGCCTTTGGAGGTTGTAAAGATGTCCTTGCCCTTCTTTTCAATCAGGAAGCTGTTGAACAGCTTCTCGATTATGTCTGCCCTTGTGGCAACTGTGCCTATCCCGTGGGCCTCGGATATTGTCTTTATAAGTTCCTTTGACGCCGTGTTCATATATTTAACAGGGTTCTCCATGGCGGAAAGCAGCGTCCCTTCATTGAAGGTCGCAGGCGGCTTTGTTTCGCCTGATGTCGGGGTAAGCCTGCTTATCTTCAAAGCATCGCCCTTTTTCAGTTCGGGCAGGCTTTGGGAATCGTCGCCTTCCTCATCCTCTGATAGGCCTTCATAGATTTCCTTGAAGCCAAGCGAAATTATCCTCCTGCCTCTGGCTGTAAAAGCCTGATCCGCAATGGCGGCCCTGATAGTTGTCTGTTCATATTCGAAAGGCGGGTAGAGGACTGCAAGGAACCTCTTAACGACCAGGTCATATATCTTCCTTTCCTTGTCGCTGAGGGAGCTCAGCAGAACCGACTCCTCCGTAGGGATGATCGCATGGTGGTCTGAAACCTTCGAATCGTCGACGAAGGATTTGCTGCCCGCGATAGGATTCCTGAGCAGCTTGACGCAGAACTTCGAGTAAGGGCCTGCAGAGCATGCCTTCACCCTGTCCTTAAGAGTCTCCACGATGTCCGTGGAGATGTACCTGGAATCCGTCCTCGGGTAAGTGAGCACCTTGTGCTGCTCATAAAGCTTCTGCATTATGGAAAGCGTCTCCTTGGCCGAGTAGCCGAAGTGCTTGTTGGCGTCCCTCTGGAGCTCCGTCAGGTCGTAGAGCTGAGGGGCAAAGGTCTTCTTGAGGGATTTGTCCACAGCGGTTATGACCGCGTCTCTGCCGCTCAGCATCTGCAGTATCCTGTCACGCTGATCCTTGCTGAAGGTGCTGGCGCTCTTGGTTGCGCTGTCCTGCCACACAAGCTGAAGGCCGTTCGCATTCGCAGATATTCCGTAATACTTTTTGGGGATAAAGTTTTTAATCTCTTCCTCCCTTTGCGCTATCATGGCAAGGGTAGGGGTCTGGACCCTGCCGCAGGAAAGCTGCGCGTTGTACCTGCAGGTCAGGGCGCGGGTCGCGTTTATCCCGACCAGCCAGTCGGCTTCCGACCTGGCGACTGCGGACTGGAAGAGGTTTTCGTATTCCCTGCCGTCCCTGAGCTTTGAGAAGCCCTCCTTTATTGCCTTGTCTGTGACTGATGAGATCCAAAGCCTTTTAAGAGGCTTCCTGACTCCGGTTTTCTGTATTATCCATCTTGCAACAAGCTCTCCTTCACGGCCGGCATCCGTTGCTATTATGATCTGGGACACATCCGATCTGAGGAGCTGCTCCCTGACAATGCTGAACTGGCGGCCGGACTGCTTGATTACCACCAGCTTCAGATGGTCCGGAAGCATGGGAAGGTACTCCAGCGACCAGGCCTTGTATTTTTCGTCATAGGCTTCAGGGTCAGCGAGCGTCACAAGATGTCCCAGAGCCCAGGTGACGATGTATTTATCACCCTCAAAAAAACCGTTTCCTTTTTTATTGCAATTCAGCACTCTGGCCAGGTCCCTCCCTACAGAAGGCTTCTCGGCAAGAACTAATAATTTACTCATATAAACATTCCTCTCGATAATATAATCAAAGATAATCTTATCACAAAGAGTGCCAAAATAGTATGCTGCAGTGAAATATTATCTTTGTTTTGAATGCAGTCTATGGTATACTATTGCAGTGAATGTCAATTGATAAATTATATAAATAGAGGTAGGTATTGCTGTGATTAGTGTAAATAATGTGAGTTTGAGATACGGTGCCAGAAAGCTGTTCGACGATGTAAACCTGAAGTTCGTTCCGGGCAACTGCTACGGAGTCATCGGAGCCAACGGAGCCGGTAAAAGTACGTTTCTTAAGATATTGTCCGGAGAGGTTGAGCCAAACACAGGTGAGGTAAACATAGCTTCCGGGGTGAGGATGTCAGTCCTTAAACAGGACCATTACCAGTACGATGACGTTAAGGTCCTCGAGGTTGTGATGATGGGTAACCCAAGGCTGTTTGAAATAATGAAGGAGAAGGACGCAATATACAGCAAAGCGGACTTCACCGACGAGGACGGCATAAGGGCTTCAGAGCTGGAAGGCGAATTCGCCGACATGAACGGCTGGGAGGCTGAATCGGAGGCTTCTTCGCTGCTGCAGGGACTAGGAATAAAGACAGACATGCATGAAAAAAACATGTCCGAGTTGCTCGGCTCCGAAAAGATCAAGGTGCTTCTTGCACAGGCTTTGTTCGGAAAACCGGGAGTCCTGATACTGGACGAGCCTACAAACAACCTGGATATAAAGTCGATAAACTGGCTTGAGGAGTTCCTTATAAACTTTGACGGTACAGTTATAGTTGTTTCCCATGACAGGCACTTCCTGAACAATGTCTGCACGCATATGGCCGACGTCGATTTCGGAAAGATAAAACTCTTTATGGGCAACTACGATTTCTGGTACGAGTCCAGCCAGCTTGCGCTTCAGCTGATGAAGGACCAGAACAAGAAGAAGGAAGAGAAGATAAAAGACCTGCAGGAGTTTATTGCCAGATTCAGCGCCAATGCGTCAAAATCCAAGCAGGCTACATCCAGGAAGAAGATGCTGGATAAGATATCAGTAGATGACATAATGCCTTCCACAAGGAGGTATCCATTTGTAGGCTTCAAGCCTGAAAGGGAGGTTGGAAACGACATACTTTTCGTTGAAGGCCTGTCAAAGACAATAGACGGAGTAAAGGTCCTGAACGATGTGACTTTCATGGTCAACAAGGACGACAAGATAGCTTTCGTGGGCGAGGAGATCGGAATAACAACACTGTTCAAGATACTGGCAGGTGAAATGGAGCCTGACAGCGGTGAGTATAAATGGGGAGTTACAATAACGAGGGCCTATTTCCCTAAGGACAACTCGGAATATTTCAATGATGTCGACCTTAACCTGGTTGACTGGATGAGGCAGTACTCGGAAGAAAAATCAGAGAGCTACCTCAGGGGATTCCTTGGAAGGATGCTCTTCTCGGGAGAAGAGGCGCTGAAGAAGGCAAAGGTTCTTTCCGGAGGAGAGAGAGTGCGATGCATGCTTTCAAAGATGATGCTGAGCAGCGCGAACGTGCTTATACTTGATCAGCCTACAAACCATCTGGACCTTGAATCCATTACAGCAGTGAACAATGGTTTGTGCGACTACAAGAGCGTAGTGCTCTTCGCATCCCATGACCACCAGTTCATACAGACTATAGCCAACAGGATAATAGAGATAAAGGATTCCGGAGTAGTGGACAAGCAGATGACCTATGACGAATACCTTGAAACAGTGCAATAAAAAAGAGACTATGATACTTAAGTATCATAGTCTCTTTAATTCATGTAAACAGCACTTTCCAAAGGAAGCTCGGAGTTGAAGAGAGTGAGCTTTCCTGATTTCAAAAGCTTCAGTGACCGGCTTGTCCTGAAATCCTTGGGCGTTACCAGACCGAAAGGTTTGTCGAATATTTCGATGCCGCTGCGTTCAAACAGGCAGGCTATGAACTGGGAACAGAAATAGGAGTTTGTCCTGTTTATGGGATAGCCGAGAATTATTCCCAGAAGCCCCAGAAGGTTGTAGCTGGATTTGTCTTTCATGTTTTCAAAAAGGCTGATGCACTCGCGAAGCCTTCCGTATTGCTCATCATCAACAGAAAAGGTGTAAAGGGCATAAGTTGTTTCTGTGAAGATGGAATAGGTGCCCTTTTGTATATCCTCCATTATGAATCCTGCTATAAGCGGATTACGAGGTTTCTTCCGTCCGAAGCTGTATACCTCCTTCAGATTCTCGTCAAAGGATATAGAGACATGACTGTAAGGTTCTTTTGTATAAAGCTTTATCATATTAGACAGTAACGAGCCTGTATGAGTAAGCAGAATATATACATCTTTTGTTTTTTTCATGTGATTTTCACCTCAGATAAAGTAACCATATTCATTAATAATACCTTCTTTTGACAATAATATCAACAAGTATTTTTCGATAGAAAATTGCAAAAAACGAATCGTCTTAATTGTTCGGATGCAATTATCGGAGGTGGTGGTTATTTTTTGAATCCTTATAGTAAGAGTTCAGTTTTTTCATGTTGGCCACCCACAGGTATAATATGAAAGGTATGAATGCCAGCAAGACAATGTCCATCTGTGACATCAGGATGAAATCGAAAATTCCGTGCAGCAGAGCGGGCACAGTGAGTGCCTTTCTGAGGTAGGCGCTCTTTAGTCCCTGCTCGGTGCTGAATTTCGAAAGAGAGATGTAGTAACCCATGGTAATGGCAAAAAGCATGTGGGCCGGAACGGAGACAACGCCCCTGTAGATCCCTACATATGGATTTGATGCAAAGGCAAATACAACGTACTCTATGTTTTCTGCTGTAGCAAAGCCTAGAGCCACGAATACGGAATAGATTATCCCGTCAAGCTTCTCGTTGAATTCCGGCCTGTAAAGCGCAAAGCGAGTTACCACCTTGCGCTTTACAAGCTCCTCGGTTAAGCCTGCGACTAGGAAGGCGATAAACGCAATTGACAGCAGGCCGGTAAATGGATTGAAAACAAGGAGGGTCTGTTCGATGATTGCCGTTGGTATGACTGCTATGAAACCTATGGCGAAAAGCATTAAGAGCAGTCTGACAGGCTCCCTGTCGTGCCAGTCTGTGAGATAGGCTATGAGAGCCAGTGCTATGCCGGGTGCGACTGCTATGATTAACGGTTCTGAAAGCATTGATTCCACCCCTTTTCAGAATATGTAATAAAAAAACTGCAGTAAATTTGTCATCCAAATATACTGCAGCTCAGGGTATTCCTTGTTTATTCTGCTATTGCTTTAGTGGATTTTTTTTTGTGAACGGTGTATCTGTAGTACATCCATACGATGGCAGGGCTTCCGAATAAGAATGCAGGTGCCAGACCTATATAATCGCCAGTTGAAATAAATTTAACGCTTGCAAATACCCATAGAAGTGCCCAGAACACGCACGCACCGGTCAGAACCTTGCTCAGTAACTCGTTAAATTTTACCAGTTTTTGTTTATTGTATTTGACTTGTCTCAAATCAACATCCCCTTTAATAATAAATAATATTCAGAATAAAACATAAAATATAACAATTAAATTATAACACATTAAGTCATGCGCGGCAATAAAAAGTTAAGAGCGCCGCCGCACTGCTATTCAGCGCTCTTAAGGGATTCTATCATGTCTATCTTGTCGAATTTTCCGTACATGGCCAGGTTTACAACCGCTGAGAAGGCCATGGTAAGCAGTATTGCATAGAGGTAATAAATTGGATTTATGCCCCTGTAGAACATCATTACATTTGTTTCAGCCGTATTGATGACAAGCGTTGTGAGCAGTATTCCAAGGCCTATGCCCGTGATGCTGCCTATGAGGGTGAGTATGATGTTCTCCCTGTACACATAGGCTGCAAGCTCGGGGTTGTAGAAGCCCAGGAGCTTGATTGTGGCAAGTTCGCGCCTTCTTTCGTTAATGTTTATGTTCGTCAGGTTGAATATGACGACGAAGGCCAGGACGCCAGCGGATACTATCAGCACCAGGACTACGGCGTTTATGCTGGCCATCGTTTTCCCGAAGTCCAGGTAAGTGTTGTTCCTGAAGCTGACCGAGTTTACTCCGCTGATCCCGGAAAGGGCTTCAGCGGTCTTGTTCTGTGAGGCATCCGAGGTGTCGTTCAGGAGCCCGTAGAAGGAATTATACTGGACATCCCCTCCGGTAAGCGCTTTGTAGTAAGCGGGGCTCATATAAATGTAGTGCTGGATATAATGTTCTGTTACAGCCGCAACCTTGACCTGCACGGTCATGTCGTTTATCTTGAGTTCGAAGGTGTCCCCGACGCCTTTACCAATAAGGTTCGAGAATTTCTTGGTGATTATTGCACCATCATCGCTCAGTTTGAGGGACTCCCTGCCTGTTGTAAGTTCTATATAGCTGTTAAGACCATCTTCATATTCAGGCACTACGACGTAGGCATCCTCGCTTCCTCCGGTCTCCTTTATTGCCGAGGCGTTTTTTGAATATGCAAAAAGGTAGGACTTGAAGTTGGAGTCAGAGGATAAGCTTTCCTCGATTTTGGATTTTTCATACGAATTAACGGTGCTTGTGAGGGTCGTGACCATGTCGTATTTGTAAATTTTGTTGAACTGGTTTTCTGCTGAACCTATTATAGCTCCTTTTAGGCCGAAGCCTGTTATCATAAGCCCTGTGCAGGCTGCTATGCCAATGACGGTCATGAACAGCCTCTGCTTATACCTGAATATATTCCTTGCTGTAACCTTTTTTGTGAAGCTCAGTTTTCGCCAGACAAGCGGTATCCTTTCCAGAAGGATTTTCTTGCCGGACTTAGGCGGCTTAGGCCTCATGAGGGAAGCGGGAACCTCCCTGAGCTCATCAAGGGCCGAAGCAACAGCAGCGATGACAGTTAAAAACACCGCTATGACTGAAGACTGTAAAGCAAGCCAGGTGTTGAACGGGTAAAGCTTGTCAGGTATTGTGTACAGGGAACTGTATGCGTTCAGAATAAGCCGCGGAAAAAGGTTGAAGCCGATGGCGATGCCGATGATGCTGCCTACCAGGCTCGCCGAAAGGGCGTATATGAGGTAGTGGGATACGATGGCCCCCCTGGAATACCCCAGGGCTTTGAAGGTTCCTATCTCGATCCTTTTTTCCTGGACCATCCTTGTCATGGTGGTCAGGCTGACAAGTGCCGCAACAAGGAAAAATATAAGAGGGAATACCTTGCCTATGCTGTTTATCCTGTCGCCGTCCTGCCTGTAGGTTTCATAGCCGACATTTTCTGACCTGCCGAGTGCATAGAAATCAGGATCCTTTATATCGCTCAGCTTGGCGCGGCCCTTCTGGATTTCAGCTTCCGCATCTTCGAACTTCCCGGCTGCTTTTGCTTCTTCGTCGGCAAGCAGAGATTCGTTATCGTTTATTTCTGCTTCACCGGCTTCGAGATCCGTTTCAGCCTGTGCCATCTGTTCATATCCGGCATCAAGCTCCGCCTGGCCGGCGGCTATCTGTTCATCGCCTGCGTCAAGGGCAGCCTCTCCGGCGATGATCTGCTCCTCTGCAGAATCAAGCTGCGCCTGGGCGCTGGCTAGCTGCTCTTCTGCAGAGGCCAGCTGGGCCTTCTGAGCCTCAAGCTGCTGGCGTGAAGCTTCAAGGGCAGCTTCTCCCGCATCAAACTGAGCCTTGATGGAAGAGATATTCGTCTGGCCGTCTATCTGAGAGAGAGCCCCGTCCTGGGACAATAGGCTGTACATAGTGTCGAAATCCCTGCCGTATACGTCGTTCTCGTAAATCTGGCTCAGCGCTGCGTACTGCGCGGCAAGGGCGGCGTTTGCAGGGTCGGCGTCAAGCTGTGTTTTCAGTGCCGCCAGATTTGCTTCCATGCCTGAAGAAATGGACTGTGCAGCGGCAGCCTTTTGGTCAGCCAGCTGCTTTTCACCGGCAGCAAGCTGTTCTTCCGCCTGCTGGAGCTGAGGTTCTGCGGCAGCTTTCTGAATGTTGAATGCAGCAACCTGCTCGTCCAGTTCAGCCTGACCCTGTGCAACCTGCTCCCTGGAAGCCTCCAGGTCGGCTCTTCCCTGTGCAGCCTGCTCCCTGGCGGCATCCAGTTCAGCCTGACCCTGTGCAGCCTGTTCCCTGGAAGCCTCCAGGTCGGCCCAGCCCTGTGCAATCTGGTCGCGCCCCGATTGCAGCTGAGCCCTTGCATCCGCAAATTTGTCTGCAGCTTCCAGCCTTGCTGCTGCAAGCTCCTCTTCCGCGTCCGAGATTTTTGCATTTGCCTCAGCAAGTAAGTCGTCCTTCCTCAGCTGCGCTCTTTCGATGCCCAGGTTTTTCAAGGCTGCCTTAATGCTGCCGGTGGATTCCTTGTAAGCCGCGTTGTCTGTGAGGCTGCTGTCGGAAGCAGCGCTTTTGCAGAGCACATAGGCTTCTGTGAATACGCCGCTTTTAAAAACCTCCGGAAGAATATATACAAAACCCTTGACGGATCCGTTGCCTACTGAACTCAGCTGCCTCTGCTCGGAAACGTAGAGAGGTGATTCTGCGGTGCCGACTACGGTGAATTCGGTGGTTTGCAGAGTGTCCTTAAGGTCTGTATCGTTGCCGGATTCAAGTGCTATCTTGCCGCCCAGGCTCAGCTTCTGTTCTCTGAAGAAGTTTTCCTCAACTATTGCCTCGCCGGCATCTGACGGTTTCCTTCCCTGGACTATTTTAATCTGGTTTATGCCGCCCTCGGTCGGGAGTGAATTGACGTTCAGGACAAGGGATACCTGGTCCTTTACAGTGACTGCATCTACTGAGCGGGATCCTTCCACGGCAGTCACGCCGCTGACTTTTTTAAATTCCTCCACATCGGCTTCAGTTATGCCCAGCGTTGAGATGAGCTTGAAGTCCATGAGGTTTGTGTCGGTGAAGTACTTGTCGCCGGATACTTTCATATCGGGGCTGGAGGCTCGTATTCCTGCGTAGAAGGATACGCCTACAGCAATTATCACCAGTATGGACAGGAATCTTGAGATTGTCTTCTTTATGTCCCTGAACAGGTTTTTGAAAAAAGTGTTTCCCATGGCTACCACTCGATCCGTTCTATAGGCACCGGATCAGGGTTTTTGACTACGCTGTCAATCCGTCCGTTCCTTACTGTTATTACCTTGTCGGCAATAGGGGACAAGGCGGAATTGTGTGTTATGACTATAACTGTCATGTTGTATTTTTTAACGGTTTGTGTCAGAAGTTTCAATATTGCTCGTCCTGTATTATAGTCCAGCGCCCCTGTAGGCTCATCGCAGAGCAGAAGCTTTGGGTTCTTGGCGAGGGCCCTGGCTATTGACACCCTCTGCTGCTCGCCGCCGGAAAGCTGGGAGGGAAAATTGTCCATCCTGTCCTTCAGGCCGACACCGTGGAGAACCTCCATCGGATTAAGGGGATTGCTGCATATCTCCACAGCCAGCTCCACATTCTCCAGGGCGCTCAGGTTCTGGACAAGGTTGTAGAACTGGAATACAAACCCGATTTCCTCGCGCCTGTATTTTGTGAGTTTTTTGGTGTCGTAGCTGCTTATCTCATTCCCGTCAACAAGAATACTTCCGGAGGTCACATGGTCCATCCCTCCCAGGAGATTCAGTATGGTCGACTTTCCTGCACCGCTGGCGCCAAGGATTATTACTAATTCGCCCTTGTCTATGGAGAAGCTTACGCCGTCCACGGCGTGTATTTCAACTTCGCCCATCACATAGGTTTTTCTTACATCTTTTAATTCTATAAAATTATTCAACAGGGGATACCTCCTTTTGGTACGCAAGCTTTTCAGCGAGATCGCCGAAGAAGATTTCAATCAGGTCCAGTATCAGGGCCCTTGCCTCCGCGCTGTTTTCTTTTTCCAGCAGGATTATGGATATGCTCTCCACCATGCTGTTGGACAGCAGGTATATGATGAAGCCATCCTTCAGGATTTTTCCTTTTGCTGCAAGTTCATACCTTATCGTGCCTGTTACAATATCCGTAATCAGGTTGATGAAAGTGCTTTTGCAGTTCTCGTATTTGGAGCCGGCGCTCTTGTTGAGAAGTATTGACAGCTCATGGCTGCTCTCCTCAATAATGCCCAGGATGGTGCCCATGAGCTCGTAAAAAACTGTTTCTGCGTTTTCGTTCAATTCAACTTCGCTGAACTGCCTTATGCAGTCCGTAAGCTTGGAATAGACGGAGCCAACCAGGGTTTCGTAAAGGTCATCCTTGCCGTGAAAATATTTGTAGATGTTTCCGGTCGAGGTGCCTGAGTTCTTGGCTATGCTTCTTATGGAAGCGCCGGTATAGCCTTTTTCCCTGAATTCGATCAAAGCTTTTTCGGTTATCCTGCTTCTCATCTCATCTTTTAAATACTGCATTAGAAAACCTCCGTTCACTTTTAAAGTATAGCTTTTTTGGCGTTTGGTGTCAACAGTGATAAGAACTGCAGGCAACCCTGGTAAGGGCTGACCGCAGTTCTTAAGATTCATGAATCACAGGAGTTTTTTAAGCTCAAGGATGTCGCCGATCCTGATGTCTGCATCCTCAAGCTCCGAAGCTGAGCCGTAGCCATAGGTGCAGCCTATGGTAAGGATTCCGTTGGCCTTTCCGGCCTCGATATCCTGGAAGCGGTCCCCGACTATCGCGATATCCTTCTCGTATCTGTGCTTGATTGAAGCGAGTATCTCGTCTTTCGGCAGGTAGCCGTAATCCTCTGTGGCTATGAGCTCCTCGAAATAATTGTCCAGGCCGAAGATCCTGTTGTGGGCTTCCTTGTAGTAGCTTTTGCAGTTGCTGATGAATATAAGGTGGTAGCCTTTTTCTTTCAGGTAGGAAAGAACTTCGATGGAGCCTCTGTAGAGCTCGGCTTTTCCGCCTTCGGTCAGGGCTTTCATTGTGGAGGATATAATGCCGGAGCAGGTTATTTTAGTCTCCTCGGGTATGCCGGGCATGAATCTTTTCCACATTTCCATCGGGCTGAAGCCCAGCCAGTAGGATATCTCAGCCTCTGTCCAATCCCTGGGTTCGGCGTAACTGTTCTCTACAAGATAGGCATATGCATCCCTGAAAGCGGGCGCATATATCTTGATGCCGTTGTGCAGTGTGCCGTCGTAGTCGAAAAATATTGTCTTGATACGTCCCAGCGGCATGGATTAGATCTCTTTGAGAAGGTTTGCCATCTCGATAGCAGTAACTGCAGCATCATAGCCTTTGTTTCCTGCCTTTGTTCCGGCCCTTTCAATCGCCTGTTCGATAGTGTCCGTTGTAAGAACGCCGAATATAACCGGAATCTCAGTCTCAAGAGAAACGCTTGCGATTCCCTTTGAAACTTCGCTTGACACAAAGTCAAAGTGCGGAGTGGAACCCTTGATAACCGCTCCGAGGCAGATCACTGCATCGTATTTCTGGGATTTAGCCATTTTCTTTGCAGCCAGGGGGATTTCGAAAGCTCCCGGTACAAGGACAACTTCTATCTCTGAATCGTCAACACCGTGCCTCTTGAGGCCGTCCAGCGCTCCCGACAAAAGCTTTCCACCTATGAACTCGTTGAACCTTCCCACGATTATACCGTACCTGTTTCCCTGTGATATCAAATTTCCTTCAATAGTTTTCATATTAATCTTCTCCTTCGCTTTCATTGAATTTTAACATATGGCCCATTTTGTCTTTCTTGGTCTTGAGGTATGATTCGTTTACTATATTACAGCCCGTCTGGATGGGGACCCTGTTCACAATCTCGATCCCGTATCCTGAAAGGCCTGCAATCTTTTTGGGGTTGTTTGTCATCAGGTCCATCTTCTTTATTCCAAGGTCGGCAAGAATCTGGGCGCCGATACCGTAATCCCTCATGTCTGCAGGGAACCCCAGGGCCAGGTTGGCTTCAACCGTATCCATGCCCTTATCCTGAAGGCCGTACGCCTTTATCTTGTTGATGAGGCCTATGCCTCTGCCTTCCTGCCTCATGTAGAGGAGCACTCCTCTTCCGGCTTTCTCGATCTGGCAGAGAGCTGAAGCCAGCTGGTCGCCGCAGTCGCATCTCAGGGAGCCGAAGGCGTCGCCTGTGAGGCATTCCGAGTGGACCCTGACAAGCACAGGTTCAGTGCCGCTGATGTCCCCTTTTACAAGAGCCACGTGGTGCTCTCCGTTGAGAGTATTAATATAGCCTGTGAGCTTGAAGTGGCCGTATTTTGTAGGCATGTCGGCTTCCGCTACCTTCTTCACAAGGATCTCCTTGTCCTTGCGGTAGGAGATAAGGTCGGCAATGGTAATTATCTTGAGGCCGTGCTTTTTGACGTAGTCCATCAGCTGAGGGGTCCTCGCCATTGTGCCGTCCTCGTTCATTATTTCGCATATTACTCCAGCCGGCTTCAGTCCGGCAAGCCTTGCAAGGTCGACTGCGGCCTCTGTGTGGCCGGCCCTTATGAGAACGCCGCCATCCTTTGCCTCGAGAGGGAACACATGGCCCGGCTTCTTGAAGTCCCTTCCGGTGGCATTGTCGTCAAGCACCTTCGCTATGGTTGCAGCTCTTTCAAAGGCCGAGATGCCTGTGGTGGAATCAGCTGAATCTATTGATACCGTAAATGCTGTACCCATGGTGTCGGTGTTTTCGGTAACCATCTGCGACAGCCCCAGCTCCTTGAGGCGGGATCCTGCCACCGGCATGCATATTAGGCCTCTTCCGTAGGTTGCCATGAAGTTGATAGCCTCCGGCGTCACCTTCTCGGCCGCCATTAGAAGGTCCCCTTCGTTCTCTCTGTCTTCGTCATCTATAACTACTATGATCTTACCGGCTCTGATATCTTCAAGAGCTTCCTGGATTGTATTCAGTTTGTACATTTGTTTCTCCTCCTCGCTGTTTTTTATAAAAAGCCATTCCTGGCCAGAAAGTCCATGTCGATGCTGCTTTTTGAAGTTGGCCTGCTGCCGAAATTCATAAGCTTCTCTATATATTTCCCGATCATGTCGCACTCCAGGTTGACCTCCTGGCCGGGCTGTTTCCTCAGAAGGGTGGTTGCGTCCTTCGTGTGAGGGATTATCGAGACCTTGAACTTCTCGTCATCGACGCAGGCAACGGTCAGGCTGACGCCGTCGATGGCTATGGAACCCTTCTCGATTATATACTTGAGCAGCTCGGGCGCAGCAGATACGGTTATCCATACCGCGTTGTCCTCTTTCTCATAGGCTTCTATTTTACCCGTGCCGTCTATGTGTCCGCTAACTATATGTCCACCCAGGCGGTCGCTGACCTTCAGTGCCCTTTCCAGGTTGACCTCGTCGCCTTTTTTAAGGTTTTTCAGGTTGCTCCTTCTCATGGATTCCGCCATGACGTCCACCGTGAATTTTTCGCTGTCGAACTCGGTAACCGTAAGGCATACACCGTTGGTGCATATGCTGTCTCCGAGCTTCACTCCTTCAAGCACGATTTTCGCTTTTATTGTTATCTTTGCGGATTTGGCCGATTTTGCAATGCCCTCAATCCTGCCAATCTCCTCTACAAGACCTGTAAACATCAGGAATTTCCCTCCTTCCGGATATATCCTTCTATCATTATATCGTCTCCGAATTTATAGAACTCGGTTTTGTCCAGCAGGATAGCGTCCTTCATGAACTGTATGCCTTCCCCTTCGACAGGGGTGCGTGCCGATTCGCCGCCGATTATCTTTGGCGCTATGAAGGCGTTCACCTTGTCGACTATGCCGCTTTTAAGGGCCGCATAGTTGACCCTTCCGCCGCCTTCCAGGAGTACGCTGTCTATTTTCCTTTTTCCCAGCTCGCGCATCAGACAGTTCAGGTCGACGCCGTTGTCCTTCAGGGGGGTGATTATTACCTCGGCCCCCTTGGCTTCCAGTGCCCTGAGCTTATCCTTGTCCGCCTTCTCTGTTGCGGCTATTATGGTGCCCGCTTCCGAGTCAAGGTTCAGGAGCCTTGACTCGAGGGGTATGCGCGCGCTGCTGTCGATAACGATCCTTACGGGATCCTTGCCTTCCCTTCCCTCCAGCCTCGTTGTAAGCATCGGGTCGTCAGCCAATACGGTGCCAATGCCTGCCATTATCCCCGCTACCTTGTGCCTCAGCTCGTGTACATGCTTCCTGGAAAGCTCTCCGGTTATCCACTTTGAGTCCCCGGTGGCGGTTGCTATCTTGCCGTCCAGGGTCATGGCCGTTTTCATTATGCAGAAGGGGAGCTCTGTGGTGATGTATTTAAGGAAAATCTCGTTCAGCCTTCTGCCTTCTTCCTCCAGAAACCCGGATTCGACATGGATGCCGTTATCCCTGAGTATCTGTATCCCTCGTCCTGAGACCAGCGGGTTGGGGTCTGTCAGGCCTATGAAGACCCTGCCGATGCCTTTTTCTACGATTGCCCTGGCGCAGGGTGGTGTCTTGCCGTAGTGCGAGCAGGGCTCCAGAGTCACGTACATGTCTGCTCCGCGCACGTCTTCGGTGGCGTTCTTGAAGGCGTCCACCTCCGCGTGGTCGCTGCCGTAAAGCCTGTGCCAGCCTTCGCCGATTATTCGCCCGTCCCTAACTATGACTGCACCAACCAGCGGATTGGGGTTTGTGTACCCGGTTCCTTTTTCGGCAAGCTTAAGGGCTCTCCTCATCATATCTATATCCAAACCTATCACCCCGTCCTGTAAAAAAATAAATGCCCTGAGAATATATTCCCAGGGCATGAAATCCAACGTCCATGTTAAACGTTCTAAATCTTCTTTCATCCAGACTATACTGTCGGCTTCGGAATCCAACCGAATCAGCCTTTCGGCTCGCGGGCTTTACCGCCGGTAGGGAATCACACCCTGCCCTGAAGATAAGTATTTAATTAACAATAACATGATAACACCATATGGCGTTCCCGTCAACAGGCTGAGGGCGACGGGCTGATGCGGGCGCATCCTGCACCTGAATCACTTTCTTTCAAATTATCCGCAATTCACAAGAATACGCAAATATTGCAAAAAATAACAATCCATGATAATTCTTCTGTTGGAATATTCGAGATTTGATAAAATTGTTGTGTCAAATTTAAGAAATATTCAAAAAAATCAGGTTGACATTAATAAATATGCTGATATAATGAGAACTAATACAAATTTAATTTATTGGAGGTTCCTGTTATGGAGAACATCATTGGAAAGGGAATAAGCGGAAAAGTATATTTTTATTTTAGCTGGGGCTATCTTTATTTTAGCGCTGGTTATTTCTTCTGCAAAAAAATATATATTCCACTTTACGATGAGTTTAATAAATTAAAGTTTATAACTGGCGGGAAATCCCTGCTGGCATAATGCGTAAATTTTATTTGTGATAAGGCTCATTAGAGCCTTATTTTTTTTTAACTCTTTATAACATGCAAAAGAATTGTTTATATTCACTTAAAAAAATTAGGGAGGTTTATTTATGATAGTAATAATGAGGCCCGGTACGACAATTGAAGAAGTAGATAAATTAAAAAACAAAATCGAGAGGGAAGGCTGTAAAGTGAGTTTATTAAAAGGCGAAAACCAATGCATATTAGGGCTCGTGGGAGATACCACAAGAATTGATCCCAGCAAAATTGAAGCAAATAAACATGTAGAAAGAGTAACGAAGGTGCAGCAGCCTTACAAGCTTGCAAACAGGTTGTTCCATCCGAGTGAAACCGTAATAAGGGTCAAGGACGAAATCATCGGGGGCAAGAAGCTTGCAGTGATTGCAGGACCTTGTTCAGTGGAAAGTGAAGAACAGATTGTGGAAATCGCAAGATCCGTAAAGGAAAGCGGAGCGGGATTTTTAAGGGGAGGAGCTTTCAAGCCGAGAACATCACCTTACAGCTTTCAGGGATTAAAGAAGCATGGGCTTGAACTGCTCAAAATCGCAAGACAGGAAACAGGGCTCCCGATAGTAACTGAAATTATGTCAGCAGATATGATTGATCTGTTTGTCCAGAACGTTGATGTCATACAGGTTGGAGCGAGGAACATGCATAACTTTGAGCTTCTGAAGGAGCTGGGAAAAACAAGAACACCAATTCTTCTGAAGAGGGGTTTATCAGCTACCATTGAAGAATTGATAATGTCAGCTGAGTACCTTATGTCAGAAGGCAATGAAAATGTAATACTATGTGAGAGAGGTGTAAGAACATTTGAAACCTACACAAGAAACACATTGGATTTAAGCGCTATACCGGCAATAAAGAGGCTGAGCCATCTTCCGATTATTGTCGATCCAAGCCATGCTGCAGGAATGTGGTGGATGGTAGAGCCGCTTTCAAAGGCTGCAATAGCCGTAGGAGCTGACGGACTCATGATCGAGGTTCACAATGATCCGGAAAATGCAAAGTGCGACGGCCAGCAGTCGCTTACGCCGAAAAGATTCAAAACACTAATGGCGGATCTTGAGCCCATTGCTGCTGCTGTGAATAGGGAATTGTAAAATGGCTGGTGCGGATTTCAGCGATTTTGGAATAAATATAGCAATAGTAGGACTTGGCTTAATTGGAGGCTCCTATGCAATGGCACTAAGGGAGCTGAATCCCAAGTCGATAATCGGTATCGATAAGGATCCCGGCGTAATAGGCGAAGCTTTAAGCAGCGGGGTAATAGACAGCGGAAGCACAAGCGGCAGCGAGGCATTAAAGGATGCGAATCTTGTCATTATGGCACTGTACCCAAAAGAGTCAGTGGAATTTCTTAAGAAGAATGTTCGCTTCTTGAAGAAAGGAGCGGTTGTTACTGATAGCTGCGGCGTAAAAAAAGATGTCATTGAAAAGGTATGCGATTTCCTGCCTGAGCACGTGGACTTTATAGGCGGTCATCCGATGGCCGGTAAGGAGAAAAAGGGGCTAAGGGCGTCAGACAAGAATCTATTCAAAGGAACCAATTACATTTTGACTCCGATTGCTAGAAACAGGAAGGAAAACGTGAAGCTGGTAGAGAACATGGCAGTGGCTATAGGCTGCAAAAACGTGGTATCAATAACCCCGGAGGAGCATGACAGGGTAATATCATTAACAAGCCAACTGCCGCATGTCATAGCTTTAGCACTCGTTAACTCCTGTCTATCAGAAACCAATATAGGTTTGTTTGCGGGAGGAAGCTTTAGTGATGCAACCAGGGTGGCGGAAATAAATTCAACGCTTTGGTCGCAGCTTCTTTTAATGAACTCGGAAAATCTGCTTGAAGTTATCGAAAAATTCGAAGATAGCATCAGCAGGATAAAATCAGCCCTGCGCGACCGGGACAAGGAAGCTTTGGATGACATTTTCATCAGTGCTTCAACGAATAAAAGAAAGATGGTATGAAGATTAATACTTTTGAAATCAAACCGGGAGGCACGAACCCTGCATCGTAAAAAGGGCGGTTCCGGATAATATGGAATGAGGGTGTGATAGAATGGATGATTCAGACTACAGGTACAGGGTTGGATTTCAGGGCGTTGAAGGTTCCTTCAGCCACCAGGCCTTAACCGAATACTTTGGCGAAGCAGCAGATGCTGTCAGTTTCCAGTGTTTCAGGGATGTTTTCAATGCTCTGGGTATGGCCGAGATAAAATACGGGATTCTTCCTGTGGAAAATTCATCCACCGGCGGTATTTCTGAGGTGTATGACCTGCTAGGAGAGTATGGATTTTATATTGTAGGTGAAAAGTGCATCAAGGTGGATCAAAACCTTCTTGGACTAAGGGGCGCAGATATATCCGAAATAGAGGAGGTATACTCCCACATCCAGGGATTCATGCAGTCAAAGGAGTACTTCGACAAGCATCCCGAATGGAAGCTGATACCTTACCACAATACAGCAAGGAGCGCGCAATATATAAGTAGTGAAAATTTAAGAAGCAAGGCTTGTGTGGCCAGCAGGAAAGCTGCGGAAATATACGGCCTGGATATTCTAAAGGAAAATATAAATGACAGCAGCAAGAATTTTACCAGATTCATAATCATTGGCCGCGATATGGAGCTTAGCGAAAACTGCGATAAAATATCGATAGTGGCAACACTGCCGCATAAAGTTGGAGCGCTTTATAATGTCCTAAAACATTTTGCGGATAATGACTCCAATCTATTAAAGATAGAGTCGAGACCCATAGCTGGAAAACCATGGGAGTATTCCTTTTATATTGATTTTCAGGGAAACATGCTGGACCAGAAAACACAGAACATATTCAATGACATAAAGGGAGAGGGAGTTAACTACAAATTTTTAGGAAATTATTAAGAGGAGCGGGTAGAATGAGTAATTTTTATGGATTAATCGGTGAAAAGCTGGGACACAGCCTTTCACCGAAGATACATGGATGCATTTTTGACATACTGAAAATAGATGCAACCTACAGCCTGTTTGAGATAAAAAGGGGAAATCTAAAGACTGCGGTAGAAGGCATGAAGGCCATGGGCTGCAGAGGGGTAAATGTTACAATACCTTATAAGATAGAAATCATGGATTGCATTGACGAGATTTCTTATGAGGCACAAAAAATCGGCGCTGTGAACACAGTAGCTTTCAGCAAAGAAGGGCTTACAGGCCATAATACTGACTACTTTGGTTTTGGCTTCACACTGAAGAGGGCAGGCATAGATGTGGCTGGCAAAAAGGCAGTGATACTGGGGACAGGGGGAGCAGCAAAGGCTGTGCTTGTCTACCTTCTCGACAAAGGAATAAGTGAAGTTATCTTTGTAAGCCGTGATCCTAAGGAGGCTGAGTCGAGAATAAAGGGCCAGACGATAATTGCGTATGAAGAGCTGAAAGGCCTGGTGAACAAGGACATAATCATAAATTCAACACCTTGCGGAATGTATCCCAACATGGACATATCGCCTGTAGACAAGGAGGCTGTATCCAAATTCTCGACAGCTGTTGACCTGATATACAATCCGATAGAGACATTGTTCCTAAAGCATTCCAGGGAGGCAGGACTAAAAACCGCCAACGGCCTATATATGCTTGTAGCACAGGCTGCAGCCGCACAGGAAATTTGGCAGGAAATCAAATTCAGTGATGAGTTTATCGAGGAATTGTACAACAAAGTGAAAGTCGACATTTAATTAGGATGGAGATTTGCTAATGAGTAAGAATATAGTTTTAATAGGGATGCCAGGCGCAGGAAAGACAACCATTGGTAAAATGCTGCATGAAAGACTAAAACGTAAGTTTGTGGATATGGATGAGTTCATTGTCGAAGAAAGCGGCAAGACAATCCCGGAGCTTTTCGCATTGAGCGAATGCAATTTCAGAGATGTTGAAAGCATGGCAGTAAGAAAGCTGAGCATGGAAAATTCAGCCATAATCGCCACAGGCGGCGGAGTTGTAAAAAGAAAGGAAAACATAGATGAACTGAAAAAGCAGGGAATCATAGTTTTTATTGACAGGCCCCTGGCGAATATTGAAGGGGATGTTGAGATATCAACAAGGCCTTTGCTTAACGACGGGATTCAGCAGCTATACGATCTTTATGACGAGAGATATGAAATTTACAAAAATTGCTGCGATTTTCATGTGATGAATGACAGGGAAATCGAGGACGTGGTAGATACGATCATAGAAAAATGCACATAGGATATGCTTTAACACAAAGGGATCCATAGAAAACGTAGCAGGAATCCATAGACTGCATCTATGGATGGCCCTGATTAGCCATTAAAACAGGAATTGGACATAAATTTGACGTCTGAATTATAATGACAATTAGTATCTCATGCGAAAGGAGGACTGGATGATGGAAAATATCATTGCTAGGAGAATCAGCTGCACATTTTTTAATTATTTTTACAGCCTGGGCTATTACTTTTTTAGCGCCGGCTATTGGTTCTGCAAAAAAATGTATAATTCTCTTTTCGATGAGTGTATTAGGCCCAGGTATTTTTCAGCGTGCAGTCTGAATCTGCATTGAGAAAATATTTCTGTAAAGTTTAAGGCTCATTCTGAGCCTTATTTTTTTTATAAAAATTCAATCAATAATCGAAGAAGGAGGTAAAGCCATGCTAGCTGTATTAAAATCAGGAACATCGAGATGTAAAATCGAAGAATTGAAACTTGCGCTGGAAAAAGACGGATGCATAGTGCGCGAGAGCTCTGAAGACGGCAGATGCATTCTGGGGCTGATAGGTAAAAATTCAGTGCTGGAAAAATTGAACTCATCAGGCTGCATAGAGGAAATTAAAGAGGTACAGGAGCCCTATAAGCTCGCAAACAGGATGTTCAAGCCTGACGGCACAGTGATAAGAGTCAAGAACGAAACAATTGGCGGAGCCAAGCTGGCGGTAATAGCCGGACCATGCTCCGTTGAGAGCGAAGAGCAGATAGTTGACATCGCAAGAAAAGTGAAAGAGGGCGGAGCGGGCTTCCTGAGGGGAGGGGCGTTCAAACCGAGGACTTCCCCGTACAGCTTCCAGGGGCTGAAGCTGCATGGACTTGAACTTCTTAAGATTGCAAGGCAGGAAACCGGGCTTCCTATAGTTACCGAGATAATGTCGACCGATACTCTGGACGAATTCGTCGAGAACGTAGACATCATACAGGTTGGAGCCAGGAACATGCAGAACTTCGAAATGCTTAAGCAGCTTGGAAGGACAAAAACGCCTATCCTTCTGAAGAGGGGATTTTCCGCAACCATTGAGGAGCTGCTTATGTCGGCTGAGTACATCATGGCAGGAGGCAACGAAAATGTTATACTCTGCGAAAGAGGCATAAGGACCTTCGAAACCTATACAAGAAACACCCTGGACCTGAGTGCTATCCCAGCGATAAAGAGGATGAGCCACCTTCCGGTTATAGTGGATCCCAGCCATGCGGCAGGCCACTGGTGGATGGTCGAGCCTCTTTCAAAGGCCGCAATAGCAGTGGGGGCTGATGGCCTCATGATAGAAGTGCACGACGATCCGGAAAATGCAAAGTGCGACGGGCCGCAGTCGATCAAACCAAAGCGGTTCAGGAATCTCATGGAGGATCTTTCTTCCATAGCCTGCTTCGAAAAGAGGGTGATATGATGAGACGGCTTGGAATGGAACTCGGCGAGAACAGCTACAGCATATTCATAGAACGCGGATGCCTGTCAGGCATAGGACGGTATATCTCTGAGAACCACCGTTCCTGCAGGCGTGTAGCAATAATCACAGACGACAATGTGGGAGGGCTCTACGGAAGATGGCTCGAGGAGGACATATCCAACCAGGGCATCGGAAAGGCAGTCATATCCGTGAGACCGGGTGAAGCCAGCAAATCCCTTGAGACCCTGAAGGAGGTTTACGGAAAGCTCTCCGATATGAAGCTGACTAGGGAAGATCTGATCCTGACCTTCGGGGGCGGGGTTGTGGGAGACCTGGGGGGCTTCGCCGCAGCCACATACCTGAGGGGGATTCCCTACATACAGGTGCCGACCACGCTGCTTGCCCAAGTGGACAGCAGCATAGGCGGCAAGGTTGCAGTGGATCTTCCCTGGGGAAAAAACCTGGTGGGAAGCTTCTACCAGCCTAAGGCCGTATTCATAGACAGGGAGCTACTTAAGACGCTGGACAGAAGGCATCTCCACGACGGACTCGCCGAGGTCATAAAATACGGATTCATAAAGGACAAGGCCCTGCTTCAAGAGCTGGAGGGCTGCAGGGATGACGATGACCTGCTCAGGAAAATCGACAGCGTTATATTCAGGTGCTGCAGCATAAAAAAAGAGCTGGTGGAGAAGGACGAGAAGGATTTAGGCTGCAGGATGCTCCTGAACTTCGGGCACACCTTCGGGCATGCCGTGGAAAAATATTTCGGTTACGAGAAGTACACCCACGGGGAAGCCGTGTCTATAGGAATGGCCCACATAACAAGGGCCAGCGAGAAGATGGGCATCACCGAAAATGGAACCGCAGCATATCTCGAGAAGCTTCTGGGTAAGTTCGGCCTGCCGATCCAGCCTCCTGAGATGGACAGGGCAGCCTTGGAGGAAACCATGCTTCTGGACAAGAAGAGCAGCGGCGGCAGCATCAGCCTGGTCCTTCTCAGAAGGGCGGGAGACGCATTCATAGAAAAGATCGACCAGACGGAAATCGGGCGGTTCATATAAAGAGGAATGAATAGGAGAGATAGCTATAATGAGCAATTTTTACGGACTAATCGGAGAAAAGCTGGGACACAGCCTCTCGCCGAAGATACACGGAGGTGTATTCGAAAGATTGAACGAGAATTCAACCTACAGCCTTTTTGAAATAAAGAGGGAGGACCTGGCAACTGCAGTTGCAGGCATGAAGGCTATGGGCTGCAGGGGTGTCAACGTCACCATCCCTTACAAGATAGAAATAATGAAATTCCTGGACAAGATAGCACCTGAGGCCGAAAGGATCGGGGCCATAAACACAATCGCCTTCACAGAGGAAGGGCTTGTAGGCTACAACACCGACTACTACGGCTTCGGGCTCACCCTGAAAAGGGCAGGAATAGAGGTTGCAGGGAAAACTGCTGTCATACTCGGGCCTGGCGGCGCAGCAAAGGCTGTAGTAGAATACCTTCAGGACAACGGCATAAGCGAGGTCACATTCGTCAGCAGGGAGCCCGGGAATGCAGCAAAGAAAATCAGCGGGCACAGGATAATCTCCTACAGCGAGCTGGAGTCTATGGGGAAAAAGGACATGATAATAAACTGCACTCCTTGCGGCATGCACCCTGTGACCGACATATCACCTGTAAGCAGGGAGGTTGTCGAAAAATTCTCAACGGCCGTTGACCTCATATACAACCCTATAGAGACGCTGTTCCTCAAGCATGCAAGGGAAGCGGGGCTTACTGCCGCAAACGGCCTCTTCATGCTGGTGGGTCAGGCTGCGGCAGCCCAGGAAATCTTCCACGGACAGAAGTTCAGCGACGATATGATTGAGGGCATCTACAATGATCTGAAGGCAAACTGACTCAAGGCTCTATTGATGGATTGTTCAGAAAATTAAAAAGTTAGAGTTGACAGAAAATATTCAAATGTTATAATTACACTAATACAAATTTGCGGTATCTGGAGGAAGAACAATGGAAAACATCATCGGAAAGGGAATAAGCAAAGTGTTTTTTTATTACTTTTTTAGCCTGGGCTATTATTATTTTAGCGCTGGCTATTGGTATTGCAAAAAAACATGTGCTTCACTTTTGGATGAGTTCAATACGTTATACAAAGGTCTTACTCCGGGCAGTAAATTCTGTCTCTGCAGCAACCTTTAAATTTCGTTATGCTATAAGGCTCATTTGAGCCTTATTTTTTTTAAGCAAAATATTAGATTTTGGGGAAAGGTGATTAAGATGGATGATGCAGGTTTTAGCGGTTTTAACTTGAATATAGCAGTTGTTGGATTGGGGCTTATCGGCGGATCCTATGCCAAGGCGCTGAGGGATCTTAATCCACAGTCGATATGCGGCATAGACAGGGATCCGGCTGTTGTCAGGGAGGCGTTGGAAGCAGGGATAATAGACAGGGGGGGCACTGCCGCCGCTGATATGCTTGGCGATGCAGACCTGGTAATACTAGCTCTTTATCCGAGAGAGATGCTGGAATTCCTAAAGGAAAATTCGGGATTCTTCAAGGACGGCGCTGTGATAACCGATACCTGCGGCATAAAAAGAGGAATAATCGACCAGGTTGGCGAATTCTTGCCAGAAAATGTGGATTTCGTAGGCGGTCATCCAATGGCGGGAAAGGAGAAGAAAGGGCTGAAGGCGGCGGACAAGGACCTCTTCAAGGGAGCAAACTACATTGTCACCCCTGTAGAAACCAACAGGAAGGAGAATGTGGAGCTTGTTGAGAGGATGGCAGTGGCAATCGGCTGCAGGAATGTGGTCTCCATAAGCCCTGAGGAGCACGACAGGGTAGTATCCCTGACGAGCCATCTCCCCCACGCCATAGCAGTATCGCTCATGAATTCGTGCACATGGTCAAACGACCTGGGCCTTTTCACTGGTGGGAGCTTCAAGGATGCAACGAGGGTAGCCTCGATCAATTCCACTCTGTGGTCCCAGCTTTTCACGCTTAACTCTGAAAATCTGCTGGAGGAAATCGAAAGGTTCGAAGAGAGCATGGGGAGGATAAAGCAAGCACTGGTCTCGGAAGACAAGGAAGCCTTGAACGATCTGTTCGCAAGCGCTTCAAGGAATAAAAAAAATATGGCATAAGGGGTGTAACATTTGGATAAAGTGACTATAATATCTTCAAAGCTGAGAGGCTGCGTCAGGATACCGTCCTCGAAGAGCATCTCCCACAGGGCGGTAATCTGTGCGGGGCTTTCTCGGGGGGTAAGCATCATTGGCAATATCAATTTCTCGCAGGACATAGATGCAACTATAGGTGCAATGAAAAGTTTCGGTGTCCATGCGGAGAAGGGAGACTTCTCCCTGAAAATATCGGGAGCCGGCAAACTCGATGTTACAGACGAAAGAGTAGACTGCTTTGAATCGGGTTCCACGCTCAGGTTCCTTATACCCATCGCCGCCCTTACCGGAAAGAGGGTGGTGTTCAGCGGGAGAGGTGAGCTGGTCAACAGGCCGCTCGGACCTTATTTCAAGATTTTCGATGAGAAACATGTGAGGTATGAAACCAGAGATGGAAGGCTGCCTCTGACCGTCGAGGGAAAGCTCGCTCCTGGCGAATACAGGATCAGGGGCGATGTCAGCTCGCAGTTCATAAGCGGTCTGCTGTTTGCCCTCCCTCTTCTGGAGGGGGACTCCAAAATAACCATAACATCGGAGCTGGAATCCAAGGCTTACGTGGACCTTACTGTGGATATGTTGAAAAGATTCTCCGTAAATGTGGACAATCTGGGCTACAGGGAATTCCTCATAAAGGGGAACCAGAGATATTCGCCTGTAGACTGCAGTGTTGAAGGCGATTTCTCGCAGGCTGCATTCTGGCTTGTGGCCGGATGCCTGGGTGCAGATGTGGAATGCCTTGGACTTGATCTCTCCTCTCTGCAGGGGGACAAGGCGATTCTTGATATCATCCGGCAGATGGGAGGAAGCATCGACATAAAGGGCGATTCGGTCAGGGCTTTGCCTTCAAAGACAAAGGGCATAATCTTCGACGCTTCAGAATGTCCGGATCTTGTTCCTGCAGTGACAGTCCTGGCATCGCTCAGCGAGGGTACAACAGAGATAGTGAATGCGGCCAGGCTCAGGATAAAGGAATGCGACAGGCTCAAGGCCATTTGCACTGAGCTTAACAAAATCGGGGCGGACATAGAGGAGAAGGAAGACGGGCTGATAATAAGAGGAAAGGATCAGCTGAGGGGCGGTACAACCAGAAGCTGGGGCGACCACAGGATCGCAATGTCGCTTGCTGCAGCATCCATTAGATGCAGCGAGCCGCTCGTTATAGAGGATTCCTCAAGCGTAAGGAAATCGTATCCGGAATTTTGGAACCATTTTAAAATGCTGGGAGGTGTATTGGATGAGCGGAACATGGGGCAGTAACATTAAATTTTCCATATTCGGGGAATCCCACGGAAAAGCGATAGGGATAACCATTGACGGACTGAAGCCTGGCATAGGGCTAGACCTGGACTACATCAGGAGGGAAATGGACAGGAGGGCTCCGGGGAAAAGCGATCTGTCGACGCAAAGGCAGGAGGGGGACAGCTTTGAGATACTAAGCGGGCTGTTCAACGGCAGGACCACGGGGACGCCTCTCTGCGCAATTATAAGGAACAGCGACCAGCGCTCCGGGGACTACGAGAAGACCAAGGCGCTCATGAGGCCGTCCCATGCGGATTACACAGGCCATGTGAAGTATAGGGCCTTCAACGATTACAGGGGAGGCGGGCATTTCTCGGGAAGGCTTACAGCGCCTCTGGTCTTTGCAGGCGCCGTATGCAGACAGATACTGGAGGCTAAAGGCATCCTTATAGGAAGCCACATCAGGAGCATAGGCAGCATCGAGGACAGGGGTTTCAGCCTGACCGGCATAGATCAGGAGACGCTGCGCTCTCTGAGGGAGAAATCCTTTCCCGTGCTGGACGACGGTGCCGTGGAGGCCATGCAGAAAGAGATCCTCGATGCAAAGGAGGACAGGGATTCGGTTGGAGGAGTCATAGAGGCAGCAGCAGTCAACCTGCCCGCCGGAATAGGCGAACCGTTCTTCGATTCCCTTGAGAGTACCCTGGCGCACATCCTCTTTTCTGTGCCCGGAGTGAAAGGGCTGGAATTCGGGGCGGGATTCGCCATAGCCGGCATGAGGGGCTCCGAAGCCAACGACGAGTGCCATGTTGAAGACGGAAAGCTGAGGATGTACACTAACAACAACGGCGGCATCCTGGGCGGCATAACAAACGGAATGCCTTTGGTTTTCAGGGTTGCCGTTAAGCCTACTCCTTCAATAGGCAGGCCGCAGAGGACAGTGAATATTGATAAGATGGAGAATGAAACCATAGAGATTGCCGGGAGGCATGACCCGTGCATCGTGACGAGGGCAGTCCCTGTCATAGAAGCGGTAACGGCGATGGCGCTCCTGGACAACATTGATTAAAAGGATGCGATAGAAAGCGGAAAGAACATTTCCGACAGCATGAAAGAGGAGGGCGCCGATTACAAATTTTTAGGCAATTATTGAAGGGCGGGTGAAAACACAGGCATACCGGATGACCTGTGTTTCACCCGCCCTTTTGAATAATTAGGTTGAATAGTGACGGGGTTTTTTGTATACTTTAATGAATGCGTGACAAATACTCAATAGTTTTCAGGGGGAGTTCTTTGATGAATAATGCACTTACGGAAGAGAATATAAAAAAGCTGCAGGAAGAGCTGGAATATAGGCTGACAGTGAAGAGGGCGGAGATAGCCAAGGAAAAAATGGAAGCCGCCGCTCATGGCGACAGGTCGGAGAACGCAGAGTATAAAGAAGCCTGCGCAAACTACAGGGAGAATGACAACAGGATCCAGTATCTGATGACCATGATTTCAACAGCGACAGTCATTGAAGACCAGAATGCAGACAAATCGGCGATGGGCGTGAACAGCAAAGCTAGGACCAGATTTGTGGATGATGATGAAGAGGCAATAGTGACACTTGTCACCACCGTTGACGTGGATTTCGAGAAAATGTTCATAAGCATAGAATCTGATTTGGGAAAAGCGCTTTCAGGCAGGAAGGAAGGCGAAACCGTCGAGGTTGATTCCCCGAGCGGAAAATACTCGGTGGAGATATTGGAAATACTATAACGATGTTCAGTTATTGAGGATGGAGGATATTGTATGGATGAAAAGGCAGCTTTGGAGATCATTTTAAAAATATGCGGGCTGGTCCTGATGCTCAGCGGGTTGGGCATGCTGTTTTCCTCCAACTTCCTTATGATGATAATGGGCGTGATACTGGCGGTGGTAGGCTGGTTCCTTTTTAAAATATTCAAGGCTGAGGAAAAATAGGCAGGCGTCGGTAAATCTCCAAGCCTGCTTTTCGCTACAGTTCAAAAAAAGCTGCGTTTTCACGCAGCTTTTTTGTTGTTAGAAAATCAACGGCGTCAGCACCGTAAGTATTTTTGTATCCTGCTTCAGGGGATTTGTCCACTGATGGCTCAAGGTTGAAGGGTAGTGTATGGAGTCTCCGGCCTTGACCAGGTATTCCGTTCCGTCTATCTCCACGATGAGGGCTCCTTCCAGCACGTAGATGAACTCCTCGCCCGGGTGGTTGAAATTGCTGCCGTGCTTGTGTTCCGGAGGTATTATAGTGATCAGCGATTCAAGCTTCCTGTTTGGAAAGTCGCCGCTTAACCTGACAAACTTGGAATCGGTGCCTTCCATCTTGAAAACCTCCTCTTCTTCCGCCTTCACGAGGAAATTGTGCACCTGAGGGACTTCAAAGAAATAATTTATAGTCACATCAAATGCTTCGGCAATCTTTTTCAAGGAAGTTATAGCCAAAGATGAGGCGCCGTTTTCAACCTGGGACAGGAAGCTTACAGAAAGACCTGTTTTTGCGCTGAGATCCTTCAATGTAAGGCCCTTTTCCTTTCTTAGCTCTTTTATCTTATCGGATATTTCATTTATCATTAACTGATTTCCCTCCAAAGGTTATAAATTCAAGGTATACTCCACAATAATAACACAACGGGAGATGATATTCAAACCTTGAGGCGTTAAGTCCTGCTATAATATATATTGTTTGCATCGATGAAATTAAAGGTATATTAAAAAAATTACCGCTATACTTAAATAAATTATGTACACACAATATAAATTATGGTAATATGAAATCGTAAAATTGAATTTTCGGATTCGCAATTTAACATATGGGGGGATTTTTCTTGATAAAGGAAAGAGTGAACAAGGTTTTAAAAATAATGGAAGAGCAGAGACTGCCTCAGATGATAGTGTCAGATCCTGCTGCTATATTCTACCTGACAGGAAGATGGATTCATCCGGGCGAAAGGATGCTCGCGCTATACCTGAACCTCAACGGCAAACACAAGCTGTTCATAAATGAGCTGTTCCCTATAACAGAGGATCTGGGAGCAGAGATGGTATGGTTCAATGACACCCAGAAGCCAGTCGAAATACTCGCAGGATACGTTGAAAAGGATAAACCCATGGGCATAGACAAGAACTGGCCGGCAAGGTTCCTTCTCGGACTAATGAACCTGAAAGCTGCAAGCGCTTTTGTAAACGGTTCCGAAATCATCGACAGGGTGAGGATGTGCAAGGACGAAAAAGAAATGGAGCTAATGAGAGAAGCGTCAAGGCTCAACGACCTGGCTATGGACAGGATGATAAAGCTTGTTCCTGAAAAGCATTCGGAAAAGAAAATGGGACAGCTGCTTTCAGGCATCTGGGAAGAGCTCGGTGCAGACGGACATTCCTTCGATCCGATAATCGGCTACGGGGCAAATGCTGCTGATCCGCATCACGAGATGGACAACTCCAATGTCAAGGAAGGCGACAGCGTTGTAATAGACATCGGATGCAGCAAGGATTCATACTGCTCAGATATGACGAGGACAGTATTCTACAAGTCAGCGTCCGACCACGCGAGAGAGGTTTACAATGTAGTTCTTGAAGCAAACAAACGCGGAATAGAGAAGGTTAAGGCCGGAGTAAGATTCTGCGACATAGACGCCGCAGCAAGAGACTACATCACTGAGAAAGGCTACGGCAAATACTTCACCCACAGGCTGGGTCATTCAATAGGGATAGAGGTTCATGATTTCGGCGACGTTTCATCCGTCAACACCGACAGGGTTCAGCCGGGCCAGATATTCTCAATAGAGCCTGGAATATACTTACCTGGAGATGTAGGCGTACGTATAGAGGATCTTGTCATAGTTACAGAGGACGGATGCGAAATCCTGAATCACTACAACAAAGACCTGATCATCGTAGAATAAGCGGGGTGCTGGCATGAGTGAAGCTATAAAAGCAAGAAT